>JAAROH010007839.1_pt1 | contig 29466 bp, 17 predicted proteins | sample 7248631 | NCBI WGS metagenome assembly JAAROH01 (sample SAMN09772309, study PRJNA484901) | compost metagenome | isolation source: Vermicomposting unit | place: India | reverse complement strand
AAAATAAATGTTAGGGTAAATTATTTTCCACCCCAACATTTATTATAGAACCTATGTATCAATTATGCATTTGCTTTACTACCATATTTCTCCTTTATATATTTGTCTATTCCTCTTGCTGCAACTTTGCCAGCGCCCATTGCTAATATAACAGTTGCAGCACCAGTTACTGCGTCTCCCCCTGCAAATACTCCTTCTCTTGTAGTTTGTCCATTTTCATCAACAACTATACAGCCTTTCTTGTTAACTTCTAGTCCTTTAGTTGTTGAAGCAATTAATGGGTTTGGTGATGTACCTAATGCCATGATTACTGTATCCGCTTCAAATTCAAATTCAGAACCTTCTATAGGTATTGGTCTTCTTCTTCCTGATGCATCTGGTTCACCTAATTCCATTCTTATGCATCTTATACCTCTAACCCATCCATTTTCATTTCCTAGGATTTCTACAGGATTTGTTAAGAATTCAAATTTAACTCCTTCTTCTTTTGCATGGTGAACTTCTTCTACCCTAGCTGGTAACTCTTTCTCTGTTCTTCTATAAACTATTGTTACATCTGCTCCAAGTCTTAATGCAGTTCTAGCAGCGTCCATTGCAACGTTTCCTCCACCTACAACTACTACTTTCTTTCCAACTTTAATAGGAGTATCATAATCCTCTCTGTAAGCCTTCATCAAATTGTTACGAGTAAGGAATTCGTTTGCTGAAAATACTCCGTTTAAATTTTCTCCTGGAATTCCCATGAATATTGGAAGACCAGCACCAGAACCGATAAATACTGCATGGAAGCCTTCTTCATTTAATAGGGAATCTATAGTAACAGTTCTTCCAACGATAACGTCAGTTTCAATTTTTACACCTAATCTCTTTAAGTTTTCTATTTCTGGTTTAACAACCTTTTCCTTAGGAAGCCTAAACTCTGGTATACCGTAAACTAACACTCCACCTGGTTCATGAAGGGCTTCAAATATAGTTACATCATAGCCTTCCTTAGCTAAATCCCCTGCACAGGTAATTCCTGCTGGACCAGATCCTATAACTGCAACTTTAAAGCCATTCTTTTCCTTAGTCTTACCTACTTGGATACCATTTTCACGAGCCCAATCAGCGGCAAATCTCTCTAGTTTTCCTATAGCTACTGCTTCTCCCTTAATTCCACGTACGCACTTTTGTTCACATTGTAGTTCTTGTGGACATACTCTACCACAAACAGCTGGTAAAGCAGTATATTCTGCAAGAACATGAGCAGCTTGTTCAAAATTACCTTCTGCAATATGTTTAATAAATCCAGGAATATCTATACCAACAGGACAGTTTCCTACACATGGATGATGTTTACATTGTAAACATCTGCTTGCCTCAGCCATAGCTTCTTCTGGAGTATATCCTAAACAAACTTCATCAAAATTTGTGGCCCTTACTTTTGGATCCTGCTCTGCAATTGGTACTCTCTTCATCTTATCCATTAGTTAGCACCTCCATGTTGGCATTGGCAAACCTTAGTTTCTCCTCTTTTTGCCAATTCTTCCTCTTCTTTCTTATATTGAGCTTGTCTCTTTAAAGCTTCATCAAAATCAACTAGGTGTCCATCAAATTCGGGACCATCTACGCAAGCAAATTTTGTTTCTCCACCAACAGTAACCCTACAAGCACCGCACATACCTGTACCATCAACCATTATTGGGTTAAGGCTTACAATAGTTTTTATTCCAAGTTCCTTAGTTAATAAACATACAAATTTCATCATAATCATAGGACCTATAGCAATTACTATATCATAATGTTTCCCTTGATTTTTAACAAGTTCTTCTATAGCAGCAGTTACCATACCATGGAAACCATAGGATCCATCATCGGTGCAAATCATCAAATTACCAGCAACTTCTTTCATTTTTTCCTCTAGTATTACCAATTCTTTTGTCTTGGCACCTACTATTACGTCTACATCAATACCATGATCTTTAAACCATTTTACTTGAGGATATACTGGTGCAGCTCCTACTCCACCTGCTACAAACAAGTACTTTCTCTTCTTAACTTCTTCTAGGTCTTCAACTACAAAATCAGATGGTCTTCCTAATGGTCCAACAAAGTCCTTTAAGTAATCTCCTTCTTCAAGAGCTGCTATTTTCTTAGTAGATGCACCTATTGTTTGTACAACTATGTTTACAGTTCCTTTTTCCCTGTCATAATCGCATATAGTTAATGGTACTCTTTCGCCTACTTCATCAACAATTACTATTACAAACTGTCCTGGTTTAGCTGAACTAGCAACTCTTGGAGCTAATATGTCCATAGAAACAATGTTTGGAGCTAGAAACTTCTTCTCTACGATTTTAAACAACATTAACTCCTCCCTCTAAATATATTCTACTATATTATATATGATATATAGTTAATATAAAAGATTAGTTATTTGTATGACTAGAACCCATAATATGTAATAAAAAACTTAATAAAAACAATATATATTGTCATACAATTAACAATCTTTTCAGCTTTAATATATCACAAAAAATAATTCTATTCAATAGAATTGATTAGAGTTTTATCATTTGCAATATTCCGAAAATTCATTTTGCATAACTTTCAATTTTTTAGATTTTTTCTTAATTTCGTTTATGATATTACTTCAATTATTTGGAATATTTGTTAAATTACTATTTCACAAAGTTTTTTTGTTAACAAAAGCTCCCTTACGGAATTCATAAGGGAGCTTTTGTTAACCCATTTCTACAAGTACTTCATGTTCTTTTCCATCATCTATTAGCTTTATGCATTTGCCCTCTACTAAGTTGTTATCCAAATATATCTCTTTTACTCCTCTATTAACCTTGTTTGGATTTGTCACTTTTATATTGTAATTGGTGCTCTTATATCTATATCTTATGCTGAATTCTCCCCAATTCTTTGGAATACAAGGATTGATAATCAGTTTGTTTTTTTCTATTCTAAAGCCTAATATATCTTCCAATCCTACGATATACATCCACCCTGAAGATCCAGTATACCAGGTCCATCCGCCTCTCCCTAGATGTTGGGGATTGGTATAAACATCTGCCGTTACAACATAGGGCTCAACTTTATACTTTGCTGATTCTATGGATGTTCTTGAATGATTTATTGGATTTATCAACTTAAAAAGATTATATGCTTTATCTCCTTCACCCAACATGGCAAAAGCTTTAATTGCCCAAGTTGCAGCATGAGTATACTGCCCTCCATTTTCCCTAACTCCTGGAACATAGGATTTGATATAGCCAGGGTCCAGATCGCTATCTGAGAAAGGAGGAGTTAGCAGTGCAATTATACCTTCTTCCTCGTTTATTAGGTATTTTTCTAGTGATTCCAAAGCCATTTTACTTCTTTGTATATCTGCTAACCCTGATATTACAGACCAGGACTGGGCTATGGAGTCTATCATACATTCGCTGTTTTCTTTTGAACCTAATGGAGTACCATCATCAAAGAAGGCTCTTATATACCACTCTCCATCCCAAGCATTTTCCTCAATAGCTTCTTTTAATTGATTAATTATCTCTTCGTATCTTTTAGCCCTTTCATAATCCTCCATTAGCTCACAAACTGAAATAAACTCTTTTAGTACAGCAGCTAAAAACCATCCTAACCAAACAGACTGCCCTTTACCTAGGTATCCAACTTTATTCATTCCATCATTCCAATCCCCTCCACCCATCAGTGGAAGCCCTTTATCTCCAAACCTTAAAGCTCGTTCTATAGCTCTAATGCAGTGTTCATAAACTGATGCAGTTTCATCTGTAATATTAGGTACTTCATATCTTTCCATTTCAGCCTCTTTTAAAATTGGGCTATGGATGAAGGGAACTTCTTCTTTTAAAATATCCACATCGTCTGTTACATTAATGTATTTTGCAACTCCTAAGGGCAGCCACAATAGGTCATCAGAATATCTACTCCTAATTCCTTTATGGACCATGCTATCAGGTGTTGGATGCCACCAATGCTGTATGTCCCCTTCTTTAAATTGGTGGGCACAATTATTCAATATTTGAGCTTTTGTTATTTCAGGTAGGTGATATATCATATTGGTTGCATCTTGCATCTGATCTCTTGCCCCATAAGCTCCTCCTACCTGATAAAAACCAGTTCTTGCCCAAATTCTTGAAACTACCGTTTGATATATTAGCCACTGGTTCATCATATAGTTCATAGCATTGTCTGGAGTCTCTATTTGAATTGTGGAAACTAAGTTCTCCCAAAATTGTTTTGTTTTTTCAAGGGAATTCTTTGTAAACAGGATGTCCTTATATCGTTCTATTAACTTACATCCAGCCTCTTGGTCTTTATCTTCCCCAAGTAAAAATACAATTTCTTTCTCTTCATTGGCTTGAAGGCTTATATTTACTTCCAATGCTACACAGGGGTTATAGCCTATTCCGACTGTGTTGGATAGCCTTACCCTTTTTATACCTTCTGGCATTTCATAATTTGGAATAGTACCTAAAAATTCATTTCTATCCCCTGTATATGATCTAATATCCTCTGAAGTTCCTATGAATAAGGTGCTCCCTTTAAATTCTGTATTTGTAGGATTCTTTACTATAAATATATTGTCAGAAATGCTTGTTTCTATTAGTTTTTCTGTTTCCTCATCTGTAACTCCAAGAACTGGTCTGAGGTAGTAGTATAGGCTTATGTTTCTTTGAGTATCCGATTTATTTTTCAATTTTACCAGGTTAACTTTAATCCTATCATCCTGTGGAACAAAGATGGTAAGCTCCTGCTCTATGCCATTGCTGTTATGGTAAAAGGCAGTATATCCCATGCCGTGGGAGATAATATAATCATTTTCGTCCCTAATAGGTTTAGGGGTGATACTCCATATTTCTCCTGTTTCATTATCCAATAAATATAGTATCTCTCCCTGAGGGGATAATATTGGGTCGTTATACCAAGGTGTTAATTTATTCTCCCTACTATTATCAGCCCAAGTAAATCCAGCTCCACTTTCTGTAACTATACAACCAAAGCTGCTATTGGCAATTACATTTATCCAAGGCATAGGTGTATTGACTCCATCTGCAAGCTTTATAACGTATTTTTTCCCATTTTCTGCAAATCCACCATATCCATTGAAATAATCTAAGTCCAATTCTAATTCATTCTTTGGATAATCCATCTTTGATTTAACAAATTCTTTGTAAGGTATATCTGAATAATTAACAGGTTTTACCTTGATCCCCTTTTCAGCATCTATTATTATATTTGCAAAACTGTACAATAAGCTTTTATCCTCTACAGTTAAAGTATTTTCATTTATTATAAATATACCTCCAGGTCTATTTAATACATTTTTTCTTCTCTCATATACTTCTTCTCTAATGCTCTCATATAATGGTTGATAATATATGCTCTCATCCTTATTCATTATAACTAAATCTACAGTTAACCCTTTGTAAGACCAATATTCATGGGCATTAAGTATCCTCATTAAGTTTTCTAAACCCTTCATGGTATTTATGGTTACAAGTATTATGGGATAGTCCCCTGATATTCCCTTTGCCCACAATCCTTCCTTTCCTCTATCATTTAATGCTATTAAAGAGCTGTATTCATCTTTTATATTATCCTTTATGAAAAACAGATAAGGAAGCATTTCATCAAAGGGTTCAACTTTTGACCTATTTAATGTTAAATATCCTACTTCTGTTTGGGATTTAGTTCTAAATAAGTCTATCGCCAGCTTTATATTGCTCATGTCACTATATTTATCCATCAGGTGGATTGCTTCTTCCTTGCTATTTGCCAGAGCTGTAATATAATATATATCTGCTTTTCCTTTAGGAGGTATCCTTACCTTTTTCCCTATGCTGAATATTGGATCAAGCACTGTTCCCGTAGTGTTAGTTAGCCCCTTTTCTACTGCTTTTGGATTTTTCAATTTATTACCTCTTCCAATAAACTCCAATCGGCTAGTCTCATATTGGAATCCTTCATCGAAATCAAAAGCTTTCACTAAATGAAGCATCCATAGATCTTGTTGATTCTCTTGTCTTTTTCTTCTGTAAGCAAGGAGTCCTTCTCGTTCTTCCACTGCTTCTGTCCTCACGAACAGGTTGTTAAAGGTCTGATGGGCTATATCAGAGCTGATATCATCCCCTACAAGCTCAAGGTAGCTTATGGTCTCCAAAAGGGCTTCCTCTTCTCTATTGTTTATTAGCCTTACCCTTCTGATTTCACCGGATTCTTCCGGTAGCAAGAAAATATCCATCTTTGTTTCTATTAGACCATCTTTTCTATTAAAACTTGCTCTGTATGTTAGAAATTCTACATTGTAATCATCAGGCTCTTTGTAAACAGGTGCATAGGTGGTAGCCCAGTAATCTTTATTCTTTATGTCTTTTATATATATGAACTGCCCATAAGGATTTAATAGATAATCTCTTCTCCACCTATTTATATAGATGTTGCCATTTTTAGAAAAGCCTTCCCCTCTATTGGTAATCATGAGAGTATAGGGACCTGAAGATAACAGATGGCACTTTATATCCTTTAAGCTTTCCTTTGCATAAACTTTTTTCTCCCAGCTTTCCTCTTTTCTTCTGATTACTTCCCCTTCTTGGGATGCATCCTTCTCCTTAGATATTATAGGATTCAAAGGAATACTTTCTTGTAATAGGAGTTCACCGCATTTCATTTGAGGATCCCTATGAAATCTTCTTACTAATATGTCGTCATTTAGGAGATTGTTTATAGCAGCAAGTATCATCCCCTGATGGTGGCTCATATAGGACTTCACTATTCCCTTGTCCAAATGAGATGGCAATCGCTTCAATGTATAATCTACTGCCTCATAAAATCCATAGGGGCCCTCCATACCTTCTTCTCTCAATCTCTTTATGTTCTCTAAAACTCCTTGGTAGTCAAATTTCAATGCCAAAAAGGTAGCATAGGGCGATACTACCAATTCATCCTTTAAACCTCTTTTAAACCCTAAAGCAGGTACACCAAAAGCTTTATACTGATAATTTAATTGGTTGTCAAAGGCAAAGAAGCCTGACTCAGAAATTCCCCATGGCACCTGATTCTTTCTTCCATAAGCTTTCTGAACTTTTATAACAGTTTTATAGGTTTCATTAATTAGAGTATTTTTGAAGCTCTTTAACACTAAGGAAGGCATCAAATATTCAAACATGGTTCCTGACCACGACGCAAGACCTATATATCTATCCTCAGTGACTAAAGGCTTCCCTAACATCTTCCAATGCTTTACAGGTACCTCTCCTCTAGATATGGCAATATAGCTGGATATTCTAGCTTCAGATGCGAGTAAATCGTAATAGTTGCTTAGGGCCTTTTCTTCTTCTACGTTATAACCAATATAGAACAGATTTCTAGCTTCATCATATAGTGGTGAAAAGTTGGTATTGTTAATTAGCTCTTCAATCCTTCCAATTAGCAATTCAATCTCATATGTTTCCTCATCATTGGCATCCTGCATATACTCTTTTAATCCTTCTTTAAGCACTATTAAATAGGATACAAAGTTACCACTATCTACTGTGGAAACAAATATTGGTTTTAAAGGTTCTAGATTAGTCGTATCATACCAATTATATAGATGCCCTTCCCATTTCTCCATTTTCTCTATGGTATCTAAAGTCTGCTTAATTCTAGCTATCATCTCTGAAGTATCGATAAAATTTAAATCCCTGCTGCATAGAACGGATAACAGGTAGAAGCCAATATTGGTTGGTGAAGTTCTGTTGGCAACACCATTATAGGGATACTCCTGGAAATTATCAGGGGGAAGATAATTGTTTTTAGAATCAGTGAATTCCTTATAATATTTCCATGTTTTTTCTGCTATGTTTACAAGGAGCTCCCTGTCCTCTTCGTTGACCTCCAATACACATTCATCTTCCTTGCTAATTCTATAGGCTATTACTGGCCCAAATAACCAAAGAAGGCTTAATAATGTGGATACAAGTAGATTTCCAATATTGAAGGCATAGGTTAGATAAAATGTTACTACAGCCATTACCACATTGGCCTTCATCACGCTGAAATAACTCATCACATCATTTTTTAGCTTTCTTTCCATATCAAAGGCAGTAGTCCATTCTAATAAATTTTTCTTGGAAAAATATACTCTATATAGGGTTCTTGTTATAGCATCTGCCATCATATAGGCTACATTAGGTAAAAAGGCAAGCTCTAAAAAGCCCTGGTATATGATCCTTTTGTATTCTGGTATTATTGGGTCGTTGAATTTAATTCTTTCAAAGTTAAATCTACCGCCTATTAAATCGTCAAATCCTTTAGTGATAATTGGATAGAATAAGTTTAATATAACTATCCCAAACCAAACCAAGATGTTTCCGGGTAAAAGGGTCAAACCTAGTGTCAGCATTATAAGTAAAGATATAGGAAGTAAGCTTCTCCTCATGTTATCAAGCATTTTCCATTTGGAAAGAGATGAAAGATTCTTTCCAAGTGGCCCAGCTAACCATCTTATGAGCTGCCAATCACCTCTTACCCATCTATGCTGTCTTTTAATGTAAGAGCTATATTTCTCTGGGTATCCATCAACCAACTGAAGGTCTGTAGCTAATCCTACCCTTAAGTAGCAGCCTTCCAATAGATCATGGCTAAGCACAGTATTCTCAGGTATAGCTTTATCTAAACACCTTTGGAAAGCCCTTAAATCGTATATTCCTTTACCAGTGAATATGCCTTCTCCAAATAAATCCTGATAAATATCAGAAACAGCAGTACTATAAGGATCCATGCCTCCCTGTCCAGCAAAGATCTTAGTAAATGTAGACTTGGTGCTGCTTTCAATATCTATCAGTATTCTTGGCTGAATAATCCCATATCCATCTACAACTATATTCTTCTCTTCATCTATCACTGCCCTGTTGAGAGGATGTGAAATAGCACCTATTAGCTTCTTAGCAGCATCTATAGGCAGCTTTGTATCTGCATCCAATGTGATAACATATTTTATTTTTCCTTTAATTTTAGAAACATCTCCATATATCGCTTTAAAGCTGGTGTTGTTATCTCCTAAAAGCAGCCTGTTTAGCTCAATTAGGGCGCCTCTTTTTCTCTCCCAACCCATCCACTTATCTTGGGTTTCAGAGTAAAGTCTTTCTCTATGGAAATAGAAGAATATATCTTCATCTTTAGCATATTTTCTGTTAAGATGGCTGAAAAGCTCTATGCCTCTTTCTATTATGCTTTCATCTTCAGGAGATTCTTTTTGGTCTATATCCTTAAAATCCCCCAACAACGCAAAATATAGGTTTTTCTGTCTATTGGACAAATAGTAAACTTCTAAGCTTTTGGCCAATTGGACAATTCTATCTTCATCAGTAATCAATGTTGGAACTACCACTAATGTGGATAGTTCTTCTGGTATTTCATCTTCAAAATCCAATTTAGGAATGAGCTTAGGCCTAAATCTCTTTGCGTAAAAGTAATTTGCAAAGTTCAATACAAGGGATAGTATAGGTATAAAACTTGTTACAAATATTAGAGTATTTAATATCAAGTTTCTTTCATGGTAATATGAAAGGCTTAACAAAATAGTTAAAAGGAAGGTTATTCCAAGCACTGGTAATAGGTAATAGCTTAACCTTCCTAAGTAGATGCTTGTTTTGCCATTATCTCCATAGTACTTAAACAGCTTTTCCCTTCCTTTATCAATTAGATAGTATCCAACATGAGCTCGTTTGTCTCTGATACCTCTATCCCACTGCTCTTGAGCAAATTCTAATAGCTTTTTGGATAAGCTTATCTCTTGGACTTTAAACCTTTCAGCTAACACCTTTATGTGGTATCTATAGTATTCTTTTGATTCCGAATCCATCTTTTCATATATTCCTAAGGGATCTTCTTTTAACACTTTATCTATAGCCCTGATGGAATCAAATATATTATCCCAATTCAATGACGAGCTGTTTCTAAGAGACGTTATACCGTATCCCAAGGAAACTTTATTCTTTGATTGAAGAGTATACTCTCTCTCCAATATTTCCTCTATGCTTTTGTCCAAAAATTGCAATTTCTCATCAATTAGGCTAAATATTTCTTGGAAATCCTTATTGCCTTCCCTTATCCTTCTAATTATCCTCTCTATCCTTATGGAATCTGCTAAGTCTATGTTTTCTATAACCTTTTCTAAATTCTCCTTTGCGCTGAAATCTATACTATCAACTTCATCCCATATTTCCTTTATATACTTCATATTAGTCACAATGGACTCTATATATTCGATTAATCCTAACGTCAAGTATTTGGGTAGAAAGCTAATCTCTTCAAGGGATAGTATTTCATCCTTTTGGAAGTTGTTTATATATCTAATAATTTTCTCTTCACTGATGTTGCCAGTGGAATTGTGTATTAAATCTAAGGCCAAAATATATATTCTAGGATAGCCTTTATAAAGGCCATCCTTAACAACATTTAATACAATCCTTTTTTCTCTTTCCACATCCTGCTTTAGCTGTTTGTAGGTTAATTCTATGAGATAGAAATTGTCTAATAGCCAATCAGCACCTTTAGGTAAGGATTTGCTATCTACAAGGTTTCTGTTGAAATCTTCATAAACTCTTTCTATATTTCTGAAGCTAGAGTTGAGCCTCTCTAGCATAAAGTTCTTAGTATTTGATTTTTTATCGGTTTTACAAAGGATGTATATCTCCTCTTTAAGAACAGGAATGTTTCTCTCTTCCTTTTCCTTCATGCTCCTTACCTTCCTTTCATCTAGTGATTCAACTATTCTTCTAATAAGCTTCTTATCTTTTTATCATATTCTAGCCACAATTCCTCTGCATATTCCTCATTGTATCCTTCAATATATAGATTGAATTTTGGCTTTTCGTCATCTGGAATAATTAAAACCCATCCTTTATCATCTACAAATCTAACTCCTTGCTTTAATTCAATACCTTCCTTCCTATCCTCCGTAAGCCTCCTTATGACCTTCCCCTTATCATCCCATCTACAGGGAATTTCCTTCTTAAAATAATAGTATTGAGGAAGATCTTTAAGGAGTTGATCTATTGTAACATCATTGCCAATTAAATAATCGATTATTCTTCCTGTAGCCCAAATTGAATCAAAGTTGAGAATGTATTGGAAATCTATCTTTTTATCAACTAGGGTTTTGATTATGTCTGATATGTTGGATTTGCTGTATATGGTTTTTCCTTTATATTCTTTGGCTATTTTTTCCATGGCCCTTGGGAAGTTATAGGGAATTACCGCTTCTTTTATGGAACCAGTTTTAAATCCCATTAATATGGTTAACATATAGTATCTATCATCTTCTACAATATTGAATCCATCGGTTATTGACATTCTTTCCCCATCACTGCTGTATAGAATTCCCATATATGCCCCTTCATCTAATACTGTATTTCTAATAGTGTCTATTGTAAGTCCCTTATCGTACTCGATAATCTTTGTTATACAACCAATACTATTTAAAAACCTTTCAGCCAGATTTAATATGTTCTTTGATGGAGAGGATATGATTATTTTTGGTTTAGAACTTAAAATTTTATCTATATTTTTAAGCTGATTCATTCCTTCCTTTAAATAGATTTCAGAAAAATTATATATATTTACCACATCTCGAAGTTCACTTTCAAAGCATCTGTTGAAATCCTCTAGTAAAAAGCAATTTTCTACCTTCTTTTCAAGACCTTTATCTATGTTAGCTCCTTTTTCATTGATAAATTCAATATGTACTAGAGTTGGATCAAAATCATCCATCCTAATTTGAACTCCCCCGTCTGCTTCAAAAAATCTTACTCCAAATCTACACATGGGCATTGTGGAGTTGTTGATATCTATAACCAGTCCACCAGTGTTGGATATGCCAGATATAATTGAGTTCTTTATTAACCTCGATGTATTGTGCTCATCACCGTTAACTATGTATGTTCCTTTTGGTTTTATTACAGAAGCAAAGGAAGCTCCTAGTTTTGTAGCGAATTCTGGAGTTATTGTTTCATTTAGCCTCCCTGAAATACTCCTGTAGCCAAATAGCTTTTTCGATACTTTATCTTCCCATATAAGGTTGTCTGCAACAGTTGTATTCTCTTCTACAAGTTTATAAGGCCAGATCTTTACTCCCGGCTTAATGGTACAATTTTGAGAAATTCTTGAATAGGAGCCAATTGTTGAGCCTTCAAAGATTCTGCTATGTTGGTGTATGGTTACATTGTCACATATCACAGATTTCCTTATTTCACAATTCTTCAATATATTAACATTGTCCCATATTACGCTCTTCTTAATAGAAACCCCTTCATCTATGATGCAGTTGTTTCCAATTACAGCGTAAGGCCCTATTATAGCATTGGATCTTATGACTGAATTTTCTCCTACAACTATTGGAGGATATAGCTTTGCTCCTTTTTCAATAGTAGTACCTTTGCCAATCCAAATCTTTTCACCTTGTTCTCTTCCTATTAAATGGAATCTGTTCTCATCTGATAGGATATCCAAATGGGTTTGAACATAGCTGTTTAAATCTCCCACATCACACCAGTATTCATCAGTTACGTATCCGTACATGGGCACATTATCTTCTAACAGCTTAGGAAATAGGTCCTTGCTAAAATCAAAGTTTTCGCCTTTTTTGTAGTAATTGAATACTTCCGGCTCCAATATGTAAATTCCAGTATTGATTGTATCGCTGAATACCTCTCCCCAGCTTGGTTTTTCTAAAAACCTTATAATTCTTCCCCAATCATCTGTAATGACTACACCATATTCTAAAGGAACTGATTCTCTTTTTAAGATTAAAGTGGCTTTAGAGCCTCTTTCTCTATGGAAATCTATTGCTCTACTCAAATCCACATCGGTAAATGCATCTCCGCTTATGACAACTATTGTGCTATCCAAAAAACCTTCTGTATTCTTCACACTTCCCCCGGTACCTAAAGGTCTGTCCTCTATAAAGTAATCTATGTTAACATCGTGTTTTTTTCCGTCCCCAAAATAATCGATTATAGTATGTGGCAGATAATGTAAAGTTACAGCTATATCCTTTATGTTGTATTTTCTTAATAGATTCACGGTGTATTCCATCACTGGTCTATTAAAAATTGGTACCATTGGCTTAGGTATATCACAAGTTAACGGTCTAAGTCTGGTACCAAGTCCACCTGACATTATAACGCCCTTGATATTAACCACCCCTTTAAAACATATTCATAAACTATTTTGTGGATTAGATGTTTATTTTATACATAAAAAAAGCTCCACACAAATTTGTGTGGAGCCAATATTATTTAACCGATTCAATTTTATTTAAAACAGCTTTTTCTATCTGGCTTATTTTGCTTTCACTTAATCCTTTATCCCTAGCTTTTGAATAGATATAGATTTTAAGTTTTGGTTCAGTTCCGGAAGGTCTTACTGCATACCAAGAACCATCATCTAAGTAGTATTTTAATACATTGGATTTAGGATTGCCTGTATCATCTTTTAGATAGTCTATAGTTTTTTCTAACTTCATATTATCTATGCTTTCTATTGGATTATTTCTAAAGGATTCCATAATTCTCTTTATTCTTTCGCTGCCTTCAATGCCTTCTAGTACAATGGATATGAGCTTATTTAGATAGTAACCGTATTCAGCATATAGTTCCTCTAATACATCCAACAAGGTCTTCCCTCTTTTCTTATAATAAGCAGCCATTTCAGCTATCAACATAGATGAAATTACACCATCTTTGTCTCTAACTTTAGTGCCATATACATATCCAATGCTTTCCTCATAGCCAAATATAAAGGTGTGTTCTTTAGTTTTGTCAAATTCATTTTCTTTACCACATATATGTTTAAAGCCAGTTAGTGTCTCTACGGTTGCAACCTTGTACTTGTCAGCAATAGCCTTGCTTAAATCGCCTGTTACAATGCTTTTTACAATAGCAGCATTTTCAGGTAAACTGTTATTTTCGAATCGTGATGATAGTATATAGTTTACAAGTAAAGCGCCTATTTGGTTACCATCAACTGATATAAATTCTCCACTTCTATCCTTAACCATGCAAGCAACCCTATCACAGTCTGGGTCAGTTGCTATTAGTATATCTGCATTCTTTTCTTTACCTAATCTTTTAGCATACTCAAAAGCCTTTATGTCTTCAGGATTTGGATATCCAACTGTTTTAAAATCAGGATCAGGATTTTCCTGTTCGGGAACCACAAATACATTAACAAATCCTCTTTCCTTCAATACCCTTCGTACCAACTTGTTACCTGTACCATTTAAAGGAGTATATACAATATTTATAGTTTTGTCTATGTCATCCTTTAAGCTTAAGCTTTTTACGTATTTCACATACTCGTCATCTAGGTTTTTGCCAATGTAATTTATTAAGCCTTTTTCAAGCCCTTCTTGGAAATCCATAATTTTTATCTCTGAAAAGTCCTTGATGTTATTGATATTACCAAGTATTTCATTTGCTATATCATCTAAAATCTGGGAGCCTTCTTCCCAGTAGACCTTGTATCCATTGTAATCCTTTGGATTATGGCTTGCAGTTATTACAATTCCTGATATGGTGTTAAGCCTTCTTATAGTATATGATAAAAGAGGAGTTGGTCGTATATCATCAAATATGTACACCTTTATTCCATTAGCAGCTAAAACCCTAGCAGCTACTTCTGCAAAATCCTTTGAAAAATGTCTTACATCGTAAGCTATCGCTACTCCTCTTTCCATAGCATGGCTGCCCTTGTTTATTATGGTTTGAGCTAAACCTTGGGTAGCTAATGAAACGGTGTATTTATTCATCCTATTTGTACCTGCTCCAATTATTCCCCTTAATCCTGCTGTACCAAAGGTAAGATCTGTATAGAATCTGCTTTTTATTTCTTCTTCATCATCCTTTATAGCTTCCAGTTCTTTCCTAGTTTCTTCATCAAAATATTCATTGGTTGCCCAATACTTATACTTCTCTAAGTAATCCATCTTATACCTCCTTTTTTATCTTGTAAGCTAATTGATTATTATTTGCTATCCCAATAAAAAAATTCATTAAATTTTAAATGACAGCTTTTATATATTATAGCATAAATTGAAAACTCCCTTCCAATACTTTGTTATTGAAAAGGAGTTTCTACATCTATAATTCTACTTTATTGATATGCTTACCTTTTAACCAGTTATATATGTTTTCACTAAAAGTTATATGGGCTCTTCTTACCATGGCCTCCTCTGTAGCAAAGCCTATGTGAGGAGTAACCAATGTGTTAGGTAAGGATAGTATTGGATAATCCTTTGGTAAAGGTGGCTCCTGATCGAATACATCTAAGCAAGCTCCAGCTATTTTACCTTCCTTTAATGCCTCTACAAGAGCTTGAGTATCTACAATGGGACCTCTTGCTGTATTTACTAATATGGAAGTTGGCTTCATCAATGCAATTTTCTCTTTATCTATTAGCCCTTTAGTCTCTTCTGTTAATGGAGTATGTATGGAAACAATATCTGATTCTGACAGCAATTCATCTAAAGAAACATACTTTACTCCTAAAGATTTTAACTCTTCCTTTTCTCTTCTACTATAGGCTAACACATCTGCCCCAAAAGCTAGGGCTAGTTTTGCTACTCGTGAACCAATGGCACCAGTTCCAATAATACCAAACTTCTTTCCATAGATTTCTTTCTGGGTAGAGCCTGATTTAGTCTTTCCATCTCTGGTTGTCTTATCCAAAGTATGTATGCTTCTCAAAAAAGAAATAACCATTCCAAATACCAACTCTGGCACTGAAACTGTAGAATATCCTGCAGCATTTGATACTTGTATATCTCTCTCCTTGCAAGCCTTTAAATCTACGTGATCATAACCAGTAAAAGCTATGGAAATATATTTTAGATTTTCAGCTGCCCTTATAACCTCTCCTGATAAGGGCATGTTAGCTATAACTAGTATATCTGCATCCTTAACCCTTTCTTTTAAAAGCTCTATATCTTCAGTTCTCTCATATATCGTTAATTGATGCCCTTCATCGGTAATGGGCTTTGCAATTTCTCTGATTTGGGACTCTGGCAAACCTAAATCCTCTAATACTACTATGTTCATAATGTTGCTCCTTTCCTATGTTATATATTGCAATGTTCGAGTGTATATTACTACAATAGTCGATTATTGTCAACTTATGTTTCATATTAAAAGGAAGGTCAATTAAGACCTTCCTTTAGCAGGCTCTCCCATCAACATTTCAGTTAGCACAGTAACTCCCTTGCCTAAAACATCTGCAACACCTAATCTATGTAGGGTTCTTTCAATAGCTGATATTGTTGATACCAAGTAGTGGTAATCGATATTTCCCATATGACCAAGCCTAAACATCTTGCCAGCATATTCTCCTAATCCTCCAGCTACTACAACTCCTTCTTCTGCCAAAACTTTTCTAAACTCAATGTCCTCTATACCTTCCATATACAAAACATTTGATAGTGTAACTGCTCTATGCTCTTTTTCAGCTAATATTCTAAATCCAATGGATTCTATTGCAGATTGCATGGCTGTTGCAAATTTTTTATGTCTTTCATATCTATTCTCTATACCTTCTTCTTTTATGATATTTAATGCTGCTTTAAGGGCCCAAATCATGTTTACTGCAGGAGTTGCAAAATATTTTGAAGGATCCTCCATTACTGGCAGCCACTTTTCAAAATCCATGTAGTATTCCCTAATAACTTCTAAAGATTTCCTTCTTTCCAATGCTTTTTCCCCTGCAAATACTAAAGCGAGTCCAGGAGGTAATCCTAAAGCTTTTTGTGAGCCAGTTATGAGCACATCAATGCCCATATCATCTATATATTCTGGTTCTGCACCAGTGGCACATACTCCGTCTACAACTAAAATTGTATCTTCATATTTTTTGATTATCTCCCCTATTTCCCATATAGGAGCACATACTCCTGTAGATGTGTCTACATGGGTTACTGTTACAGCTTTATAGTCCTTTTCTTTTAATTTCTTTTCGATTTCCTCTACTGGTACAATGCTTCCCCATTCTGAAGACAATACATCTACTTGCAATCCTTTCCTCTGGCATAATTCTGCATACCTATCTCCAAAATATCCATGGGATATAACCAGTACTTTATCCCCTTCCTTGGTAACGTTTGAAATTCCCATTTCCATAGCCAAGGTTCCTGTTCCAGCAACTACAAAAGCCTGTCCCTTAGTTTTAAATATCTCCTTTAGATCATCTAAAGCCTCTTTAAAATCCTTTATGAAATCAGCATCTCCAAAGGCTACAGTTTCTCTACCCATCTGGTCTTGGATAGATCTGGCTACAGGTGTTGGCCCTGGAATCATAACAAGCTTTTTATTTTTCATCTCTATCCCCCCTAGTATTGCTTTCATAATAATTATATCACACTCATTTTACATAATAAGGACTTTGTGAAACGATTTTCAAAATTTCATATCCAATTCAAAAGGAAACCAGCTTAAAAATAGGCATATAAAAAAGCTTTGAACAATTTCAAAGCTTTTAATCCTTGTACTTTTTATAGATCTCATTATAACTTATAGCATTGTTTCTAATGGATTTTATTTCCTCTTCAGTAACTTCCCTTACTACTTTTCCTGGAACCCCTAAAACTAGTGAATTTGGTGGTATTACCTTCCCTTCTGGTATCAAGGCTCCTGCTCCAATTATGCAGTTGTCTCCAATGACTGCTTTATTTAATATAATGGCTCCCATTCCAATAAGGCAGTTGTTGCCAATAGTACAGCCATGAACTATTGCACTATGGCCAATTACAGTATAATCCCCTATTTTAGTAGGTCCTCCTTTTTCCGTATGGATTACAGAATTATCCTGCACATTGCTAAATTCACCAATGGTGATATTTTCTATATCTCCTCTTAAAACAGCTCCATACCAAATACTTGAACCTCTTCCTATATTCACATCACCAATAACCACTGCAGTTTCAGCCACAAAAGAATCATCATGAATATTAGGTTTTATTCCTCGTAAATCCCTTATCATATGCGCTTCTCCCTTTCCTTTTATATTTTTATAACAATATGATTATACCCTAACAATTAAAATTACCGCACACCTTTTATGATTTTTCTATAAAAACAGTATAGCTACACCCATTACAGATATAATTGCTCCAAGGATTTCCTTTAGCTTCACCTTTTCCTTAAATAAAAATACTGAAAAAGGAATAATTGTTACTGGTGTAATAGATGAAATTGTTGATGATATACCAGCACTTGTATATTGTAAGGAAACTAAGGATAAGGTAACCCCTATGAAAGGTCCAAACAAAGAGCCTATTGTAATTTCTTGCATTGCTTTTTTATCTTTAAGGGCTATTTTGACCTGTTTAAACTTCTTAAGAAAAATTATTAATATATTAAAGCCTATAAATCCAGCTATAATTCTAATCTGAGTAGCAGCTAAGGGATTATAGTTCTCCATACCAATTCTACTTATAATTAGGCCTATTGCTTGACCTAAAGCACCTAAAAAAGCACAGATAAGGCCTTTTTTAGAATGGTTTATTTTAATCTTTTTTCCTTCTTCCTTACTTAAAATTACAATGGCTATACCTAAAATTGTAATCAACATGCCAAGTAGGCTGATTACATCTAACTTCTCTTTTAAGAATATGAATTCAAGTAATGCTGTAAGAGGAGGACTTGAGGCCATTATGAGAAGAGAAATTCTAGTACCTACTTCCACATAAGCTTGAAAGAGAAATAAATCACCTAAGAAAAATCCAATAAAACCCGATAGGCTAAGCCAAATCCAGTTATGATATGTAGCATCCATAGGGAAAAATAGTCCCCTCGTAGCTAGAGAATACAAACTTACAAATATAAAACCTATTATTAGCCTAATATAGTTAACAGCTAGGGACCCTACCTTTTTGCCTGCCTTTTCGTAAGCTATACCACTTAATGTCCAACAGAAGGCTGTAAGCAATGCTGCTATTTCTCCTAAATTTTTTAATGCCATATGCTGCACCACCTTATGCTATATTCAACAAAATATAATATACTATGATATTTCATCATTGTAAATAAAAAGATTGAATATATATTTACAGCAAAAAGGCTCTGAACTGTTCAGAGCCTTTTAACTATTTATTACTCATATTTATCGTAACAAACTATCTCCTCAAGGCTTTTTCTTGGCCTTTGTAAAGGCGTTTCAGCTGGATATCCCAATGGAGTTATGGCAACAACTCTAACCTTTTCAGGTATGCCTAAAATCTCTTTTACTTTATTCTCGTCAAAACTTCCAAGCCAGCAAGTTCCTAACCCCTGTTCATAGGCTTCTAGTATCATATAAGCAGTTGCTATTGAAAGGTCCACGGTGTATCGATGTTGACCACATTTCATAATGCTATCAGGTTCTGTACCGCAAGATACTATAATTATTGGAGCCTGTCCAACAAAGGGCTGCTTAATTGCTTCTTCCACCAGTCTTCTTCTAATTTCCCCATCTTTAACAACAATAAACTTCCAGTTCTGCTGATTTTTCGCCGATGGAGAAAGTCGAGCAGCTTCTAAAATTCTATGTAATTTCTCCTCTTCTACAGGTTTATCCATGTATTTTCTTATGCTTCTTCTATTCTGTATAGCAGTAAAAACGTCCATTAACTATCCCCCTTTGCTAATATTGTAACTAAGTATATTATAAATTAATTTAGTATTATAAAAAAGAACAATTCTACATGGATTTCATGAAAATATAAAAGCCTTGATTAGATATTACTCTAATCAAGGCTTTTCTTTTTATGTATGGTGGAGGCGGTGGGACGCTTTATCCACTGGTTTCCCAATGGGGCTGACTATATCTTGAGGTCTTATTGACCTCTCTGGCGTGTTATGGAAGATGTATTATGGTTTTGTATCTTCCATCCTAGTACTGCATATTCAATATTAAACTTTCATATATGTTTAATATTGAACTTAGCAGCCTATGAGTCGATACAGGGCTGTTGGATTTCTCCACATACCCCTCGGTGTTAGCATAGGTTTCCCCTTAGCCTTCACCGATTAAGCCAGATTTTCACCTATAGATCGCTCTATAGGGCGACTCCTTTAGAATCGAACCCACGTCCGGAAATATATCCACAGGAGCTTCTCCGAGTGCAGTCAGTATTTTGACATTCCCTTGGCTTAACTCCTACTGACAGGATTTAAGCCTCGGTAGCTTCATAGATTCCGTTCCTAGCCCGAAGCAAAGCTAGGAACAGTTCCCCACTGGTTTGACGCCCTAATCCTAAAGCGTGGGCACTCTAGGTAGGACGAGCTGCTGTTATTAAGCAGCTAAAGCGTAATTTTCGTCTGCATTTATATTTAGGTGCCACTTTTTACGTTGATTGGCGACAACGACTCGCTACTCCTGCTTCAATATCCCCGTCGAAACCAAATTCGCCCCCACGGTGTTTATTAGTGCATCAAATATTATAGCAAAAAAAGTGTATTATGTCAACCAAATTAATCCATATTATATTTCATATCAACTAATATCTACTGGTACTTTGGAGATAGATGTTGCCTTATCCTTCTTTCTGCATCCTTTCTAGCGATATCCTCTCTTTTATCATACATCTTCTTACCTTTAGCTACTGCCAATTCCACTTTCACTAATCCATTTTTAATATATATGCTTAAAGGAACCAGAGTATATCCTTTTTGCATTAAATAGGAGTTTAGTTTTCTTATTTCCCTTTTGTTTAACAACAGCTTTCTTTGTCTCAATGGATCTACATTATAAATATTTCCTTGTTCATAAGGGCTTACATGCATTCCATTTAAGAAAACTTCTCCATTTTTAATAGTTGCATAGCTTTCCTTTATATTTACTTTCCCTTGCCTTATGGACTTCACTTCTGTACCCTTTAGTACAATACCAGCTTCTATGGTTTCCTCAATAAAGTATTCATGCCTTGCTTTTCTATTTGTAGCAATGGTTTTGATTCCTTGATTTTTCATTGCAATCACCACTCAAATATTAAGTCTAAAAAGAGTTTATCAGCCTTTATAAAGCTTGTCAATACATAAGTAAAACTCCATTCAGGATGATATCATCCTGAATGAAGTATTATGGCACTAACATGAAATCAATGGTCCTTCTGATCAAATTAGCGTCCATTACTTTAACCTTTACAATATCCCCTAATCTGTATTTCTTCTTAGTATTCTTTCCTATTACATAATAGTTTTCCTCATCAAATTCGTAGTAATCATCTATCATATTTTCAAAATGGACTAGCCCTTCTACTGTATTTTCCAACTGGACGTACATCCCATAAGAGGTTAAGGATGAAACCATACCTTCATATATGTTACCAATCCTATCAGCCATATACTCTGTCATCTTCAAAGCATCAACTTCCCTTTCTACTTCTTCTGCAATCCTTTCAGTTTGAGATGTATGGTCTGCTACCTTTGGTAATATGGAGTAAAGCCTTTCTTGTTCTCTATCTGTTAATCCTCCCTTATGGAACTTCTTAATTATTCTGTGAATTTGTAAATCTGGATACCTTCTTATAGGAGAGGTAAAGTGGGTATAATATTTTGCTGCCAATCCAAAGTGGATTTCGTGCTCACTGCTATAGCGGGCTTTTTTCAATGATCTTAACATTATAGTATTTATTAGAGTTTCTTCCTTCTTTCCTTTTATCTCCTTGGTGATCTTCTGTAATTCCTTTGGATGTATTTCACTGCCTTTAATCATGTATCCAAAGTTATGGAGAAATTTGTTTAAGCTACTAATCTTATCTTCATCTGGCTCTTCATGTATTCTGTATATAAAGGGAACTTGAGCCCAATACATCTCCTCAGCTATGGTTTCATTGCAGATAAGCATAAACTCCTCTATTATCCTATTGGCTATTCTCCTATCCTCTTTTATAATGTCAACAGGTTTCCCATTGTCGTCTAATATAATTCTAGCTTCGGGAAAGTCAAAGTCAATACTTCCCCTTCTTTCCCTTCTTTCATTTAAAATATGGCAAAGCTCTTCCATCAATTTTAGATCCTCTACGATTTTATCCATACCTTTAAAAGCACTATCATCTCCATTTTCCAACAGGTCAGAAACATCATCATATATTAGCCTTGCTTTGCTTCTTATTACCCCTTCAACTACTTCATGATTTATTACATTCCCTCTTTTATCAATTTCCATGAATACTGAAAGAGTAAGTCTGTCCTCATTTGGTTTCAAACTGCATATGCCATTAGATAGTTCTTCAGGTAGCATTGGAATTACCCTATCTATTAAATATATGCTATTGCCTCTTTTTAAGGCTTCCTTATCTAAAGGAGTATTTTCCTTTACATAATAGGACACATCTGCAATGTGAACCCCTAATCTGTATTTCTCTCCTACCTTTTCTATAGAAACAGCATCGTCAAAATCTTTAGCGTCAGGCCCATCGATGGTAAAAGTATTTAGATGTCTTAGATCAACTCTATTTTTTATTTCTTCTTCACTTATTGTTCCTTCAATCTGTTTAGCCTGTTTTTTGACCTTGTCTGGAAACTCTTCAGGAAGCTTGTAATCTTTAATTATAGAAAGTATGTCTACACCCTTTTCTCCCACATATCCCAATATATCTATTATCTTTCCTTCTGGATTCCGCCTTTTTTCTGCCCATCTTGTGATCTCAACTACCACTTTTTGATTGGTTTTAGCTCCATTTTTATGTTCTTTAGGAATGAATACGTCATAGGATATTTTAGAATTATCGGGAATAACAAAACCAAAGTTCTTGCTATCCTCATAGGTTCCTACTATAGTATTGTTTGCTCTTTCAAGAATCTTTACAACTTCTCCCTCATCCCTTTTATCCACCATTCCAGAATTGATTATCTTTACTACTACTCTATCTCCATCCATTGCTCCATTTGTACCTTCAGCTGGAATGAATATATCCTCTCTAGTCTTATCATCAGGGATTAAAAAGGCATAACCTTTCTCATTTCCTTCTAATTTCCCTACTACTAAGTTCATCTTAGACACAAGTCCATATCTTCCGCTTTTTGTTTGAAATATTATACCTTCCTTTTCCATTTCATCGAGTACTTTGTAGAATTCCTTTATCTCTTTTCCAGTAATACCAAATTGAACTGCCAATTCTTCCTTTAACATTGGCTTATACAGTTTTTCTTCCATAAAGTCAATTATGTTTGATTTTATCCCCATACTGATCCTCCATTCTTATCATTAGTTTTTCCTTATGACTAAACTTTACTGCTTCGTATTTTCATGCTGTTAAAATTCAACTGATTAAACAAATCCACATCATAGTGATACATGTTTTTGTTTTTCTCATCATGAACTTTTATAGCGATTTCAATCATTTCATCAATTAATTTCCTTATTGGATATCCTTTGCCTTCCCATAGGTAGAAGGCAATCGACCCAGGTAAAGTGTTTATTTCGTTTACATATATTTTTTCCCCATCCAACAAGAAATCTACTCTGGCATTTCCACTACAGTCAATAGCTATAAATGCCTTCTTTGCCAAATCCTCTATTTGCTCTCTAATATCTTCTTTAATATCTGCAGGAATTATTCTTCTATTATTTTTCCCAGATCCTTTGATATTGCTTCTTATATATTTATCCTCAAAGGTAAGTATCTCTTTCCAGCCTAATGGCTCCTCACACAGTGAGGTAATAACTTTTTCATTATATCCCATAACTGCACAGTTGATTTCTCTAGCATTCTCCACTGCCTTTTCTATTATAATCTTTCTATCATATCTTATAGCAATTTCAACAGCTTCTATTAAGCTTTCCTTATCTTTTGCCTTAGATATTCCTATGCTCGACCCTAAGTTAGCAGGCTTTACAAATACCGAATATCCTAAAGTATCTTCAATCCTATTTATTATATCTTCCTGGTTATCAATCCATTCATCCCTATAAAACCAAATATAATCTACTATAGGTAAATTATTGGCTTTATACACATCTTTCATCAATATCTTATCCATGCCCACTGAAGAGGCAACTACTCCTCCGCCTACATAGGGTATATTAATCAATTCCAATACTCCTTGTAGAGTACCATCCTCTCCATTGGTACCATGAATTGTAGGAAATACTATATCTATCTTATCAATTATTTTTTTGCTAAACAATCCTAAATTTTCCGGATGCAAATATAAGTTATGGTCGTTAGCTCTTAATGAAAAGGTTACGGGTTTAATGTCCTTTAGGTTGTTTTCCTTAAAATTTTTAAACTCTCTTAAGCTATCTCCTGTAAACCACCTTCCCATTTTATCTATATAAATTGGTATGGGATCATATTTATCCTTATCTATATTTTCTAACACCTGCAGACCAGTTATTACTGATACATCGTGTTCTACGCTCCGTCCTCCAAATACAACCGCTACTTTCTTTTTCACGATAATCCCCCCAGATTATGCATAATAGTTATCAGGCAGGTCATTTTCAAACAATATAATATCCTTTGGCTTTGCTATTTTTTGTATTATTGCTGTGGCATCCTTTAAAGTATTTGCAACAAATATATGCTCCTCATTATACCCTGCCTCTATAAGTCCTTCATATATGGATTTTGTTATATGCTTGCCCACTAAAATGACATAATCGCAAACTTTAGCAATATTCAATCCCAATTCCCTATTGGCTTCCTCTTGCCTTTCCCCCAACTCTACCATTCCAGGAGTTACTATTATCTTTTTACCACCTTTAAACTGCTGTAATACTTCTAAAGCAGCTTTAGCACCAATTGGATTGGAGTTGAAGGAATCATCTATAATAGTAATTCCTGTACCAGGGTTTATGATATTTAATCTATGGGGTATAGGTTCTATTTTTTCAATTCCTTTTCTAATCTGATCTAAATTTAATCCTAAGGCCATTGCAACACAGGCCCCTGCCAATATGTTATATATATTGTGTTTCCCTAATAATTTTGTTTTACATTGTACGCTGTTGCCTTTCTTATCTGTAATAGTGAACATAGTTCCTTCTTCTGTTACCTCAATGTTTTCCGCATATAGATCTAGTTTTTCAACGTCCTCCATACCAAAGAGAAGCTTTTCTTTAAAGGTTTTATCCGCTAGCTTTTTTACATATTTGTTGTCATAGTTGAATATGGCTATACCCTCTGGTGGAAGTTCTTCTATTAATTCATATTTAGTCTTCATTATATTGTCTATGTTTTTGAAGGTCTCCAAGTGGGTAGGTCCAATAGAAGTAATTACCCCTATTGTAGGTTTTGTTAATTTGGCCAATTCTCTAATATCACCTATATTTCTTGCCCCCATTTCAGCCACAAACACATCAAATTCATCTGTTAGATTTTCATTTATAACCTTACTTATACCCATAGGCGTGTTATAGCTTTCTGGGGTTGTTAACACTTTGTACTCCTGTTTTAGAATTGTTGTAGTAATAAACTTAGTGCTTGTTTTTCCAAAGCTGCCTGTTATCCCTACCACTGAAAGTTTATCCATTTTATTAATCTTCTTTTGGGCTCTTTGATAGTAATATCTATATATGCTCATCTCAATAGGCTTATTTATCAAGTTTGAAATAAATACCATGTAGGACTGAAGTACGTATATTATAAAGTAAAAATATAAGGCTAAGGGGACATATGTTAAACTTAAACCTAAATATAGTCTATATAATGAAAAAACTATGAAAGCAAGCACCAAGTTCATTAGTACATTAGTTACAAAAAGCCTTTTCGCCCTGCTAGTAAACACTAAAGGTTTTTTCGTTTCTTCCATTTTGAAAGTTGAGTTGATAGCTATCAAAATAGTCCAAATGAAATAGTAGATAATTCTCAAGCCTAGTAACAAGTTATCCTTTAGCATATTTGCTAAAACAGCATAAACTAGTGCAGCAACGGATAGCAAAAATAGAGATTTCTTCAATTTATGAGAATAGGCGTTCTCGCTTTTGTTGAGCCATTTAATGTAATTTCTTCCTTTGTATCCCTCTAGCTGTAACATATGCAAAAAAAACTTAGACCTTTTTATCACACAATAAAGCCAAGTTGAGAAAACTATTATCAGCATCGCTATCTTGTCCAATTATTTCCACTCCCATTTATAATGTGAAGATGATAAAATTAAAATTTCACCCTATTGTCTATCTTTATTTATCAAAAAAGCTCTTAATACAAGGGCAAACCTGTAATAATCATCTAAATAGGAATAATGACCTGCTCCTTCTAAAATAACCAATCCGCTGTCTGGTATCTCCTTTTCCATTATCCTTCCCATGTAAAGAGGAGTATCTTTATCCTCAGCCCCCCAAATTAAAAGGGCAGGACAAGATACTTTACTTAAAATTGGTTTTAAATCTTCATTTATTACTTTAACCAATGTCCTCCTCATTACTCCACTTGCATTTCTATAATCAGTGGAACCAAATCTTTTGTAAAGTTTCTCCATTCTATTGCGATTTTTGTTCCAACTAAATATTATCTTATATATTAACTTTAGAGTTTTGAAGCTATATACCCTTAAGTAGTATTTTAAGCTTCTCCTTGGCCTGATGCCTGCACTATCGATAAGCACTAATCTCTCTACCCTCTCGGGATGATTTACTGCTGTCAGTATTGATACCTTGCCTCCAAAGGAATGGCCAATTAAGGTAGCTTTTTCTATTTTCATTAAGTCCATAAACTTCTTTACAATTCGGGAATAATCTTGAGAATCAAAAGGAACATCTGGCTTATCGCTTTTACCAAAGCCTGGCATATCTAAAGCATATACTTTGAAGTGATCTTTCAATAGATTTACAATAGGCATAACAGTATCTATATTGGCTCCCCAACCATGAAGGACTAATACATTTTCCCCTTCTCCTACACATATGTAGTTGATTTTCATATTTTCAATAGTAACCATGGCCAATCATCCTACTAATTTATTCTCTAAATAGTATTATTAACTATATATATGCTAATATAACAGCTTTGGTTATTATTTATAGTTGCAAAAAATAAAAAAGCCCTCTCAAAAGAGGGCTATATACCATTAAGTTTAGAATAATATTCCTCCAAATTTTATAAATATCTCTGCAAATACTAATGAAACTATTGTCATCAATTTTATCAATATATTTAGAGATGGGCCAGAGGTATCTTTAAATGGATCCCCTACTGTATCTCCAACTACTGCTGCTTTATGAGCCTCGCTTCCTTTTCCTCCATGATGGCCTTCTTCGATATACTTCTTAGCATTATCCCAAGCTCCACCAGAGTTTGCCATGAATATTGCCATAAGCACTCCAGTAATTAATGATCCAGCTATTAAACCGCCCAAAGCTTCGGCTCCTAATAGTATTCCTACTAGTACAGGCACAACAACTGCCATAACTCCAGGTACGATCATTTCTCTTAAAGCTGCCTTTGTACTGATGTCAACGCATGTATCGTACTCAGGTTTTGCCTTTCCTTCCATTATTCCTGGAATTTCTCTAAACTGTCTTCTTACTTCTTCTATCATGTCATTTGCTGCTTTGCCAACTGCATCCATAGTCATAGCAGAGAATAGGAATGGTAACATTCCTCCTATAAACATTCCAACAATTACTGCTGGATTAGTTAAATCAATACCGCTTAGTTTAACTGCTTGAGTATAAGATGAGAACAATGATAGAGCAGTTAATGCTGCTGAACCTATAGCAAATCCTTTCCCTACTGCTGCAGTTGTATTTCCAACGGCATCTAGTTTATCTGTAATCGCTCTAACCCCTTCTGGAAGGTCGCACATTTCAGCAATACCACCAGCATTGTCAGATATAGGACCATAAGCGTCTACTGCTACTGTCATACCAGTTGTTGATAGCATTCCCACTGCTGCTAATGCTATACCATATAGACCATTGCTTACATCAATGCCATTTCCAGTATTACCTGCAACATAGAATGCAACTAAAATACCAATACATATAACCACAATAGGAATTCCTGTAGACATCATTCCAACAGATAATCCACCTATAATATTTGTACTAGAACCCGTTTCTGATTCTTTCGCAATTTTCTTTACAGGGTTATAATCCCCGGAAGTATAGTATTCTGTAACTCTTCCAATTATAAGTCCTACTACTAATCCTGATAGAATAGCTACAAATGGTTTTAGAGAATTCAATAGGTAATTACTTAAGAAGAATGAAGCAATTATAGTTATTACTGAACTTGCTAGTGTTCCATTGTTGAGAGCTTTTTGTGGGTCTTTATCTCCTCTAACAAAGTAAACTCCTAATATAGATGCAAGAATTCCTACTCCTGATAATGCTAAGGCGTATTTTACTCCATTTTCTCCATATGCTACTAATCCTAAAGTAATTGCAGATACAATAGCTCCTACATAGGACTCAAACAAGTCAGCTCCCATTCCTGCTACGTCTCCTACGTTATCTCCTACGTTGTCAGCAATTACTGCAGGATTTCTGGGATCATCTTCAGGTATTCCTGCTTCAACCTTACCTACCAAGTCAGCTCCTACGTCAGCTGCTTTAGTATATATTCCTCCACCAACACGAGCAAATAATGCTACTGATGAAGCCCCTAAGCTGAAACCTGTAACTATAGAATCAGATTTAAATATAAGATATAATGCACCTAGGCCGAATAAACCTAGACCAACAACGCTCATTCCCATTACTGAGCCACCGGAGAAAGCTACATTTAATGCTTTTGTCATTCCCTCTTCTTTAGCTGCGTTTGCTGTTCTAACATTAGCTTTAGTAGCGACTTTCATTCCATTATATCCTGCAAGAATTGAAAAAATAGCACCAATTACAAAGCATACAGCTGTTTGCCAATTGATAGCAAATATCAAGATGACAAAAAGTACAACAACAAATATTGATACTGATTTATACTCCCTTCTTAAGAAAGCCATTGCTCCTTGCTCTATGTATGAAGCTATTTCCTTCATTCTTTCACTGCCTGGATCTACGCTTTCAACATATTTAGCCTTGTAAAAGGCAAAAAGAAGAGCCAATATTCCGATTATAGGAGCAGATACTAGTACAAAGTCCACTTTACATACCTCCTCTTACTATATTTTTATTTATATTGCTACTAAAGCCAATGCTGAAATCATAAATATAGCCGCTGATATGGTAGTTATTCTTTCTAGTAAAGCTTCTCTGTTCCTAGCTATTGACTTATTAAAAAAGCTATCTTTCTCTCCAGTAATAGCTCCTAATCCCTGTGTTTTTTCATCTTGTAATAATACAGATACAATTAAAGCTATACTAGATATCATAAATATTACTGTAAAAAAAGTGGTCAATTTTACACCTCCTAAAAGGCATGATAACTATAATAATACCTTATTGTTAAACAACAATATTTTAACACACAAGCCTGGTAAAATCAATAATAATAATATTTAGCCTGTAGTTATTCTATGATAATGTCATATTGAATTTATTCTGATAAAATGTCATGTA
>JAAROH010007838.1_pt1 | contig 29505 bp, 24 predicted proteins | sample 7248631 | NCBI WGS metagenome assembly JAAROH01 (sample SAMN09772309, study PRJNA484901) | compost metagenome | isolation source: Vermicomposting unit | place: India | reverse complement strand
GTCTCCTTTTTTGTTTAGTTGTCAATTTATGTTAGCAAATTTGCTCATCTACAGTCCATTCATTAATTAAAGTGGGGAAGGGATTATTACGAATATTTTAATTCATATAGACAATAAGAACGTTTGTTCTTATAATATATTTTAAATAAATATGGAAGGGGTTTTAAAGATGACAAGAAAAAATATAAAACGAACGTTGGTGATAGACGAAATTATAAAACTTTATCTTGAAGGTGCTAGTACCACCGAAATTGCAAAGCTTTCCAATGTGTCCCCAAGATATATAAGAATGATTTTGTCTGATCATAATATTGAAAAAAGGCCGTTTGGTAGTTGGAAGCGTAAGTATAAGTTAAATGAAGATTATTTCAAGACTTGGTCTAAAAATATGGCTTATATCTTAGGTTTTTTTATAGCGGACGGTTTTGTCTCCAATGATTTTCAGACGATCGGATTCGCGCAAAAAGAAAAATATATTTTAGAACAAATCAGAGACGAATTAGGGTCTAATCAACCACTTTATCAAAATAAGCAAACCGGTGTTTATATGTTATATCTCAATAGCAAAGTTATGAAAAACGATCTAATGGAGATACATGGTATCACACCAAATAAATCATTGGATATAAAATTTCCGTATGTTCCAGAAGTGTATTTAAATCATTTTATAAGAGGCTATTTTGACGGTGATGGAAATATTTATTCTCGTGGCTATTTAGTCAGTTTTGTTGGCGGTTCTCTCGATTTCATGACGGTATTAGAACATCATCTAAAAGCGCGAGGATTTGACGTGTACTTAACCAAAAAAGAAAAACATATTCGTTTATATATGAGCGGCAGAAAAAACATTAAGGAATTTTACGACTGGATTTATCACGATAAAGGATTATACTTAAAACGCAAATTTGAAGCGTTCCCAGATAAAAATATGGATGCAGAAACATTGCAAAATGCGAAATTAAAAAGAACAAAACAAGCTGTTGCAGCAAGAAAAAAAGCTTTTATCGATGAATATCGAAAAAGTTATTGCGTTCATCAAGCATGTGAAACAGTTGGAATTACATTAGGAACTTATTTTAGATGGTTGAAACAAGACAAACAATTTAGCGAAGAATTTTATCAAATAAAGAAAGAGTAGTGGTAATCAAAAGGCCACTCATATATTTTTTAAATTTTAGTAGACATAATATAAATTATAGGAAGTTAAATAAGCGTCTGTCTCATATAAAAGTAATCTCATGATAGTGAGACAAAGCAAAAAAATCCCCATGTATTCTATCACGAACGAACTTGTCTTATACGTATGATAGCAAGGCTATTTCCGCTGGTTACAGGCGTGGGCGATGACGACGGGAGCTCGTCCGTATTGGTTGACATATAAAAACGTGCAGTGTTCTTGAGTCACTTCCAAGAAACACTGCACGTTACCCGCTGCGTGTCGATAGTCGCAGGGAGAGCATATTCCCATCCTTTCTTTGTCATGCGATATCGGTATGACGGTAGCAAACGCCTTTATATTTGACGCGGATCGGTACGCCCTTTTCTCGTTTATGTTTGATGAGCAACTGTTGCGCTTTTGAAAAGGCTTCCATCATTCCAGACGCAGTAATGGCTTCTTCCCATACGATTGTCTTTCCTTGAACTGTGTAGAAAGAAAAAACATACTGTTTCATTTTCCTCACCTCCCTATGTGCTTATTATAATCAAACCCTGTTTTTCCTAAACACAAAAACTGTTACAATTATGTTAACATTTTCTGCTGTATCGCCCTCGCGAAATGGTGAAGGATTGACCGAACAGGAAAACCGGCATCAAAGTTCGATGCCGGTTTGTTGTTTGTATTGCTTGACAGCCGCCAGATAGTCTGCTTGAATGTCGGCTTTGTCTCGGGCGAGTCGTGTGCTTAAAAACTGAAGCACCGCCTCATCATGAGCAAGGCCGGCCGCAAACTGCCGCTTTAGCCAGCGCTCGCCGCTAGCTTCATCTGGAAACGCATGCGCCTCCCCTTCCCCATCAGCATATACGATCCAGCCTTGCTCGGTATGACGGCTCAACCACCATTGACCATGATGATTCGTCCAAAAGGTTCCTTCCGCTCCGTCTCGTTTGTTCAGCTGGTTTTGTTCCGCATCGCCGTAAATTGGCAAAAGCGGGAACGTCTCGATGACAAAGAGCGGGAATGTCGTCTCATCAACCAAACAACCGGACGCTTTTGGGTGGCCGCCGCCACCGAACTGCCGAGCGAACTCAGCGACGTTGACATCATCGTGAGTGGTACGAAAACCGATATGTTTCGTCCCCATATTGACCATCGCGATTAAATCGAGATGAGGAAATCGCTTCGATAACACATTGCCGAGTTCCGACATATGGCGCTCGGCAAAGACGACGCCGATGCAATAGTCGCCAAGCCAGCGCTGAACGAGTTGCTTTTGTTTTTGCCGGATGTAGCGCTGAATTTTCTTTTCTTCCATATCCAAAAGCAGCTCTTCCGTTTCGGTTAAGGCGAACGGTTGGCCGGAAGAAAGCCGTTCGCTCATCGTCTCCCAGAAGCTGTCGAGCCCTAAAATCGTCAGTAAATCATTAAGCCGTTTGGCTTGTATATTTCCGTTCTCTTCCCATTCCCATGTATCGTATTGACGGACGAGTTCGACAAACGCGTCAAGCGCTTCCGTTCGCGCCAGCTTCCCTTCGCGGACAAGGTGGTCGTAAAAAAGCGAGGTGGCGCATGTTTTTTTGCCATCTTCTCCGGTCGGTACGACCCATCCCCACGGGTAATGGTTAAAATGAAGCGCCGTGACATGGTGGTCGATCACTTGCACATGACCGCCGCGCTCGGCTCGTTCGGCCAGCTTTTGTTCGACTTCCTTGCCGACGGCCAAGTCGGTGATCCATAGCATGGCATCGGCCGCTTCTTCACTTTGCAAAAATTGGGCAACCCGTTCATCAAGATTTCGATAGGAACAAAATGAAATATTGACTTCCGTAAACGCCAGCTTGGCCAGCAATCCGCAGCCGATGCCGTCTAAGTCGCTGTCGGTGAATAATTTGATCATCATTTCCCATCCTTCTGTCACAAACTTTTTTGCAGCCAGGCTTTCAGAAGCGGCAACAAGCGGTCAGCGAGTTCACTGACATGCGGCACGAAGACGCGAAAACGGCCGTAAATGTTTTCCACCGTCCGCCGCGTCGATTCGTCATCGGCGCCGCGCCCTAAAAAGAGGTTGACGACCTCGATGCCGCGACGGCGCGCGTCGGCGACCGCCTCATGTGTATCGATGATGCCGTTTTGTTCGTAGCCGTATGCGGCCGGCTCGCCATCCGAGAAGACGAGCAGCACTTTTTGCCTTTCTGGACGGCCAAGAAGCTGTTCCGTCATCCAGCGGATCGCCAATCCGTCACGGTTGTCTTCATGCGGCTCAAGCTGCATGATTGCCGGGCCGCTCGATGGCTCCAATGATCGGCGAAACGATACAGCCGTTTGCATGTAATTCGGCTGCCAAGCGGCGGTCGCTTCGTTCGCATCTTCCCAAAATCCCACAATGGCATGCGGCACCCGCAACGTTTTCAACGCTTCATGACAAAGGACAAGACCGGTTTTCGTCTCTTCCATTTTGTCGTGCATCGAGGCGGAACAGTCGACGAGCAGTCCGAATACCGCATCAAACCGCCGCGCTTGCTCGCCTTTTTTGTAAAACAAGCGCGGCCGCTCATCGGTGAAAAACGGCACCAGCTGTTTGCGCAGCCGTCCGGCGGGCAAGTTTGTGCGCCAAGCGCTGCGCTGATGCTCAAGCCATTGCTCCATCACGCGCACGAGCCGTTTCCGGTACGGCGCCACCGCCGCCTGCTTGGCGCGGTATTGCTCGAGATGGACCGGACTTGGCGGCGAGAAAGGAAGAAGCACAAGTTCAGCCCGGCGGTTCGCCTCGCCGTATGGTGCGCCGCTTCCGGTGCGGGGGTGATCGTCAAAGGAGGCGTGCGCCTCGAGGCCATAGTCATTCCGATTCGTTGGTTGGGACGTTCCTTGAACGATGGCGAGCGCCTGATCGCCGTCATCCCCCGGTCTTGCCCCGTCGCCCATCATTCCTGTTCGGCTTCCCCGCTCGAGTTCAAAGCGGAGAAAGCTTCCGCCCGTCCGACTCGTTTCTCGATGCCATGTCGGCAGCGTCTGCTGCTTGACCTCCCCGTTCGCTTCGGCGAGCGCATCATCGTTTTCAAGTGGGTCCGTCCGTTTGATGTCGTCAATCGTCAGCGTTTGTTCGTCCTGTCCAGCGTCGCTGACAAAGGGAAGCGATGTGTAGTCGTGGACGAGATCGCTATGGATTGACTGTTTCATCAGTTCCGTCAGCGCCAATGCCCATTGTGCTACCTCAGTGGTCGAAGAAGCGTCAAACCATTGTGTCCATAGCGTTTGCAGGCGGGTTTGCACTGCTTCCTCGGCCATCGGAGCGAGCGGCACATCGTCAAGGGGAGAATCGGCAGTCAAACGCAAATACATAGCCGCCAAAAATTGATCAGCCAAGGCGCTCCGCGTTTGGTTCGCCTGCCATTGCTGGGCGAAATAGCGGCGGTATAGGCGACGGCGCACCCGAAACCATCGCTTCGTCCCCGGTCGTTCTCGCTCGCACACCATTTCCAAACGAAGATCTTCAGCGAAGGAAAACAGCTGTTTCGCCAGTTTAGGCAAGGGCTGCGCTTCGGCCGCTTGCCGGAACGCCTGAACGGCGGAGACGTCGGTATGACGCCTTGTGCCAATAAGGCGCAGCACGACGTCGCTTTTGATGGCCGCTTCTCTCTCGTGAGCAGGATAGACGTCCCAAAAGCGGCTGACGTAAACAATCGGCCGGGTTAGATGCACGCCGGAGTGAGCGGCGAACTCCACCGTCCAATGACGGTTCTGGGCGAGCGTTCGGGCCAGATCGGAAAGCTGCATCACCAAAAACGAATCGATCGGCCGATCGTCGAACATCATGAATCGTTCCATGCGCCGCCACCTACTCCTCAAACCATGTTTCAGCCATATTCCGCACCGCGGCTCGCTCCCGCTCATCGTCAAGCTTATCGACAATGCTTCGTTCAATCGCGCGCAGCGGCGGCATATATGCGGCCAGATCGCAAGCATCAAGCAAGGCGCGCACGGAGGCGGCTTCTTCAGCGATTTGTCCGTTTCGCACTTGTGTAAGCAAATCGGCTGATAGAGCGACGAAACGGTCGATCAACGCCTCATCCGTTACTGTAGTTTGCGCCAATAACACCGATTTTAATGTCGCTCCTTGCACATACGGCACGTCAATGACGACAAACCGATTTTTCAGCGCTTCATTCAGCGGAACGGTGCCAATATAGCCTTCATTGACGGCGGCGATGACGCCAAACGTCGGTTTCGCCTGCACGACCTCGCCGGTGAGCGGGTTGGTAAGCCGCCGCCGGTAATCGAGGACACCGTTTAAAATCGGCAGCGTCTCAGGTTTTGCCATATTAATTTCGTCAATGTATAACAAATGCCCTTTCGTCATCGCTTGAATCACAGGTCCGGGCACATACTCAATGACAGCTTGGCCGTTCTGATGCACGATCGTCTTGAACCCGAGCAACGCCTCGGCATCTAAGTCAACGGAACAGTTAATGCTGTGCATAGGCTGGCCGAACAGCGCGGATAATGTTTCCGCGAGCCGCGTTTTGCCTGACCCGGTCGGTCCTTTTAACAGCACGTTTTTCCCAAGCGCCAAGGCGACCGCCGCGTCGTGTACAATCGCCTCGTCGTCGGCCGTATACCCGCCCAATCCGATCAACGCCCGATCCGGATCGTGGCGAAACTGCTCGGTTCGTGTCTCGATCGCTTTTGCGACTACTGGTGGCCATGTGATCATTTATGGTCTTCCTCTCTGTTGCCATCTTCCCCTCTCATTCTACTAGATCGACGGTTCGGACGCAAAACAAATAAAATCAACCATAATTGTATTATGTAAATTTATATTTAAAGAAAAAACTCGGCGCCCCCTAACTGTAGTTGTCCTCAATCGCTTTGCGAATGAGCGCCGCGCATCGGTCAAGCTCTGCTTTTAGCTGGCGTTTGTATAGCTTCGCTTTTTCCTGCCCACCCTCGGCGAACCGGTAATACACGACTTCTTGGTATTTCATCCCTTCTTTTTTCTTCTTTACTTGTTTTAAAATGCCGTCTTCGATCAAATCGTGAAGCGCCTTGTACACTTCTGAATGGTTCGGCCGGTAGCCGAACGGCTTAAACTCTTGGCGTAGCACATCGAGCAGTTTCAATCCGTACAGCCGTTCTTGTTCTGTTAACGTGATCAAATACAATTTTAAAAACGCACGTTGTTTTAACAGAAAACCGCTTGGCGTTCGTTTTTCTCCCATGCCGCTCCTCCTTCCCCGCTTTTCTCATCGATTGGAAGATTCGCCATTCTTCGGTTTCTATGTTCATTATACCATATACGAGGAGGGAAAGGAAAAATCCTTCCCTCCCTGCTTTCAATAAAACACGATCGTTTTATTGCCGTGAATGATGACCCGGTCTTCCAAATGCCATTTGAGCGCCCGCGCGAGCACCGTTTTTTCGATTAGGCGGCCGATTCGTTTCAAATCGTCGGGATGATGGCGGTGATCCACCCGGGTGACGTCTTGTTCAATGATCGGCCCTTCATCTAAATCATCGGTGACGTAATGGGACGTGGCCCCGATCAGCTTGACGCCCCGTTCATAAGCCCGCTCGTACGGCCGCGCGCCGACAAACGCCGGCAAAAACGAGTGGTGAATATTAATGATTCTCCCTGGAAATTCAGCGACAAACGCCGGCGATAAAATTTGCATGTAGCGAGCGAGCACAATCGTATCGATCCGATAGTCGCGAAGCAGGCGGATTTGTTCGGCTTCTGCGTCAGCTTTCGTCTCTTTCGTGACGGGGATATGTACGTACGGGATGCCGAGCGGCTCAACGGTTTCGCGCAAATCCGGGTGGTTGCTGATGACAAGAGCGATATCGGCGATCAGTTCGCCCGCCTGCCATTGCCAAAGCAGTTCAAGCAAGCAATGTTCCGCCTTCGAGACAAAAATGGCGATTCGCCGAATGTCACGGTGAAGCCGGAGCCGCCACGTCATGCCAAATTCCGCAGCAATCGAGCGAAACGCCGCTTCAAGCTCGTTTTTTCGAGCGGCGACGTTCGGGCAGTCAAATTCCAAACGGAGGAAAAACGTGCCGCCTTCTGGATCGGTCGAGTATTGGCTTGATTCGACGATATTTGCCCCTTGTTCATAAAGAAATGAGGTGACCGCGGCAACGATGCCGGGACGATCCGGACAGGAAATGAGCAGCCGGGCGCGATGTTCGTAGCTTTGCAAAAACGATTGCCAGCGATGTTGGCGAAATGTGCTCATCCGATGTCTCTCCTTTATCTTGTTGTGACTTAATTTCCATCATACAAAAAATTGCTGAGCTTGCCAACAAGGAATGTTTCTAACAAACAAAAGAAGAGTGTCTCAATGGACCTCTCCTTTTGTAAAGCGGGCAATGATCCTATCGTTTGGCGATTTCGCTCCGGCTTGCGTCGGTTTTCGTTCTGGCAGTTTGCCTTGGAAGGCCGGTGAAACGCGGTTGCCACGAGCAAATGAGCGGCGTTTCGTCAAAAAAGAAAGAAGGTGGGTTTCACCGGGTTTTTCCTAATAGAAAATAGATGGGGCGGTATTTTGTACAAAATCACCGGCCTCCTAGAAGGCCGGTGATTTAAGGGAGCAAGCTCCTTATCAAGCCCGTTTCTCGAATAGGTAAGTCTTGTCGTGTCAGGAGCGTTTTTCAAACGTTCCCCCATTGCTCAAGAGAAACGACCGTTTTTCACTAGCCATCTAGAGTGGCTGGGTTGATCAGTCTTTCGTCAAGTCGCCGGCCGGGCCGAAAAATTCGTAATGGATATGCTGTTCGGGCACACCCCATTGTTTCAGTGCACGGTAGACGGTTTTCATAAACGGCACTGGGCCACAAAAGTAAAAGTCAGCATCTTTGGATGGAATGACCGTTTGCATCCATTCCAAATCGATCCGCCCTTCTTTGCGGAAATGGGGGTGTTTCCGGTCTTCATCGGACGGAAACTCGTAACAAACGTAATATGAAAATGCCGGATTTTCCGCTAAAGCTCGCAACTCTTGGTTGAACGCTTGCACGCGGCCATTGAGAGCCGCTTGAAGGAACGTCGTTTGGCGGTGAGGCTGCCGGATGGCCAACGTGCTCGCCATGCTCAAAAGCGGAGTGATGCCAACGCCGCCGCTGATTAAGACGACCGGCGTTTCTTTGGTGAGATCAAGCGTAAAGTCGCCGGCTGGGGCGCTTACTTCAAGCACGTCCCCTTCTTGGATATGGTCATGCAAGTAGTTTGACACAATGCCGGCCGGTTTTTCAGCTGTCGCTCCTTCCCGTTTGACGCTAATGCGGTAATACCCTTTTCCCGGGGCGTCCGATAAGCTGTACTGACGGATGTGTGTGTACGTTTCGCCTGGAATCGACAGTTTGACACTCACATATTGGCCCGGCAAGAAATCACTGATGGTACCCCCGTCTTCCGGCCGCAAATAAAACGATGTGATGACGTCGCTTTCTTTCCCTTTTTTGGCGACGATAAAACGGCGAAATCCGCGCCAGCCACCGGGTTTGGCCGCTGCTTCCTCGTAGAGCTCCTGCTCGACTTGGATGAAAACGGCGGCAATGGCTTCGTACGCTTCCGCCCACGCGGCAATGACTTCATCCGTGGCGGCGTCGCCCAGCACCTCTTTGATTGCGAGCAACAAATGTTTTCCGACGATCGGATATTGTTCCGGCTGGATGCCTAAGCTCCGGTGTTTATGGCCGATTTGCCGCACGACCGGCAAAATGGCGTCAAGCCGATCGATATAGCGCGCCGCTGCATATACCGCCGCCGCCAAAGCGCGTTGCTGCCGCCCTTGTTTTTGGTTGGCATGGTTAAACACATTCAGCAGCTCCGGATGATTGGAAAACATGAGTTCATAAAACCGTTTCGTAATCTGTTCGCCGTGCTTCTCTAATATCGGCACAGTCGATTGGACGATTTCGATCGTTTTCGGATGCAAAGTCGTAATCGCAGCCATGCTTTCCTCTCCTTAAAAACATGTATTTTTAATACATCTTTATTCAAACACGGGCGATGCCAAAAAAGCAATATTTCAAATACATCTTTAACAAATTGTTCAAAATTCCCTGTGCGCAGGCGGTATGATACAATAAAATTCGATCACGTTGTGTAAAAGGTTGTGAACGAAGATGCAGTTAACCAACTACACGGAATACGCGTTGCGCGTTCTCTTGTTTTTAGGGACGCTTGAGAAAGGAGAAAAAACGAACATTAAGGAAATTTCCACTGCGTTTTCGCTGTCTGAGCATCATTTAAGCAAAATTGTCCATGAGCTCGGCAAGCTTGGCTACATCGAAACGATCCGCGGCCGCAACGGCGGAATCCGTCTAGCCAAAAGGCCTGAGGAGATCGTCATCGGGGCGGTCGTCCGCGAGACGGAAGACAATTTGTCGCTCGTCGAGTGCTTTGCCGCCCACGGCAATGAGTGCGTCTTGACGCCTGCCTGCCGCCTTCGATTCGTTCTTCACGAGGCGCTCGAGGCGTTTTTGCGCGTGCTCGATGCGTATACGCTTGCCGATTTGTTGGAAAACCGGATGTCGCTCCGCACTTTGCTTGGGGAGCGGCGCAAACGATAAACACTCTCTATCCGAATGGCGGGGAGTGTTATTTTGTCTGTTGACAGGCACACTATAAGCAAGCATCGCCGCAGAGAAGGGAGACAGAACGATGAGACGGTACGAAGTGATTGTTATCGGCTCTAGGCTGGCCGGTCTTGCCTGCGCCTAGGAGCCCGTCCGCCGCCGTCATCGCGCGCTTGTATTTGAACGCGAACGAGTCATCGGCGGTCGCACCTCGTCCCCTTTGTTTGCCACATTTCGCATAATATATTAAGATTAGAAAGGTGTGAGAAAATCCGCAAGACTAAAGGAGGTAACAATGAAACACCAAGGAAACGCCTTACCACCTTATTTACATTGGGACAACGGGGAGCTCTGGCTCACCGAAGATGACCGCGACAATTTAAAAATCAGCTACCGCATCAAAGAGGTGATCTTTGCCGAGCCGTCCGAGTACCAGCATGTCATGATTTTGGATTCGTATGATTTCGGCCGCATGCTTGTTCTTGACGGCGTCGTGCAAACGACCTCGATCGATGGTCATATTTATAACGAAATGATCACACACGTGCCGCTGCAATTCCACCCGGACGCCAAACGGGCGCTCATCATCGGCGGCGGCGACTGTGGAGCGGCCCGTGAAGCGGCCAAGTACGCCCGCTTGGAGACCATCGACATGGTGGAAATCGACGAAAAGGTCGTCCGGGCGTGCAAAGAACATTTGCCGGCCGTCTCCGGCAACTTATCCGACCCGCGGGTGCAGTTTATTTACGGCGACGGTGTGGCGTTTGTACAAGGAAAAGAAGGAGTATACGACGTTGTGATGATCGACTCCTCCGATCCGGTCGGCCCGGCTGAAGCGCTGTTTTCGCCGGAGTTTTACACCAATGTGCACCGTGCATTAAAAGAGGACGGGCTTATGGTGTGCCAAAGCCAATCTCCGATTTTCCATTTGGATATTTTAACACGCACCTACCGCAACATTCGTGAACTGTTCCCGCACGTGCTCGTGTACACGGCGGTCGTGCCGACGTACCCGGGCGGGCTGTGGAGCTTTACGATCGGCTCGAAACGGCCGCTTGATCTCCCGGCGCAAACGGCGATTCCAAACGACACGAAATACGTTAATGATGCCGTCTTTCGCCAATGTTTTGCCTTGCCGGAATTTTTGCGTTCGGCGCTTGCGGCGAAGTAATCCGATCAGAAAGCTGTCCTCATGTGTGAAGGACAGCTTTTTTGTTTCTTGCCGCGTCTTCGGCGATGCGTTCCTTTCTTTCTTGTCTTGATAAAGAGCCCCTTTTATTGTTTGTTATCAGACAGCGCCCGTTTGGCCAGCCATGCGAGCGTCAAGTCATCGGCAGGCGGATTGTGCAGCCCGGCGCGGACATCGCGGTAATAACGCCCGAGCGGACTGTCAGCGAACAAGCTTTGCCCGCCAACGATGCGCATAGCTCCATCGACGACCTCAAGCGCGGTATTCGTGGCGACTAGCTTAACGGCGGCGAGCTCCTCTTTCATCTCGGTCCGTTTTTCCGGATAGCGATCCCATAGGTCCGCGACCGCATAGAGAAAATGATGCGCATGGATGAGCTGCCATTCCATGTCGGCGATTTTCCGCTGCACTTCAGGCGTTGTAGCAATTGGACGGGATAATGTATTCGGCCGGTACGTTTGCGCAAAGCGGAGCGCTTCATTGCGTGCGGCAATGGCGATGCCTAATGACATCTGAACAAGCCCTCCGTTCATAAAATCCATTTATGCTCCGTGATATTCTTGACCACGGCATAAAAAATAACCGCCTTCGCTTTCAGACGGCCAGGATAAGGAACAAAAACAACGTTCAAACGAGGAAAAAATGTCGGATATACCGATCATCGCCGCGATGGACAAACTCATTTTTCGCCGCGTCATATTCGTATTCCTCCTGCCAACGCTGGCCATGACGAGCGATTTGCCGCACGGCGTGAATGATCGTATACACTTCCTCATTGGTCATCGTCGGATGGAGCGATAGGCGCACCCAGCCAGGTTTGGCCAAGATGTTTCCGCCTTTGACCTCCTGAAGCAAGGCGGCTGACTGTTCTTGGTCAATGCCAAGCAAATAATGGCCGTACGGCCCGGCGCATGAGCAGCCGCCGCGCGCCTGAATGCCAAAGCGGTCGTTGAGAAGCTTGACGACGAGATTGTAGTGAAGTCCTTCGATCACAAACGAAACAATGCCAAGCCTGTCGCTTCGGTGTCCTTCGAGCACATGAACGCCAGGGATGTCCTGCAGCGCTGGTAGAAGAAGGGAAACGAGCTCTTTTTCCCGAGCGCGCATCTTCGCCACATTCATTTGTTCTTTCAGCTGAATGGCGAGCGCCGCTTTGATCGTTTGCCAAAACGGCGGCGTTCCTCCGTCCTCTCGCTCTTCAATCGCTTCCACATACTCGTAATGCCCCCATGGATCAGTCCAATATACCGTTCCACCGCCTGGATGGTCCGGCGCACGCTGGCTGTACAACCGGCTATCAAAGACAAGCACGCCGGCGCTTCCCGGCCCGCCCAAAAACTTATGCGGTGAAAAATAAATAGCATCAAGCGTTTCGAGCGGGTCGTCTGGATGCATCTGGATCGGGACGTATGGAGCAGAAGCGGCAAAATCGACGAAACAAAGCCCGCCATATTCATGCATAAGTCTCGCTAATTGATGGTATGGCGTTTCTAGGCCCGTTACGTTCGAGCAAGCGGTGAAGGCGCCGATTTTTTGCGGTCGATGGCGGTACCGTTCAAGCAGCTCACGCAAATGGTCGAGATCGACGTCTCCCCGATCCGTCGGCCGAACGGTTACCACTTCGGCCACCGTTTCCACCCACGGCAACAAATTGGAATGATGCTCCATGTGAGTGACAAAAACGACGGGCCGTTCGTCATCGGCAAGCGTCAAGCGCGGTTTCCATCGTTCCGGTACACGCCAGCCTAGCAGGCGTTGCAGTTTGTTGACGGCGCTCGTCATGCCGGCTCCTTGCATGAGCAGTACGTCCCCTTTTCCCGCACCGACATGCTGTTTAATGATTTCTTTCGCGTATTGATAGGCAAGCGTCGTTTTTGTTCCTGTGACATTCGATTCCGTATGCGTGTTGCCGACAAACGGGCCGAATTCGCGGATCAGTTTCTCTTCAATCGGCTGGTACAGTCGCCCGCTTGCCGTCCAATCGGCATAAATGAGCCGCTGTTCGCCAAACGGGGTGGAAAATGGCTGAAAGCGGCCGATCGTTCCGTCACGAAACGGACGAAAATAGGCTTCGAGCTGGCCGCCGCACGTATAGGTTGCGCTGCCGATCGTCGCACGAATCCCCATGATCATCCCCCCTTTTTCCAACCTACTCATCAGTATATGGCTCTTTGCACGTTTGGTCCGGAAGATGAGGGATGGGCAAAAAAATCCGCCTTGCTGGCGGATTTTCGATTATGATCGGCCGCAGCGAACCGGCGGATCCGTTTCCTCGGCGGACGCAAGATACTCACCGAGCCGCGCCCTCAGATCGCTCGGAAGCGGTTCGCTCGTCTGCTTCTGAAAGTTGAAGTAGACAACAGCAGCTTCTCCAACAGCGATGAGCCTTCCTGTTTCTTCTTCTACGATGCGATGAATGCATTGAAAACTTTTGTGGCCGATGCGGGAAATATTCGTTTCGATGCGAAGCCGCCGACCAAAAAATCCTTGGTTGACAAAATCGCATTTGGCGGACGCCAAAATGAAATGCCAATCGTCTGTTCTTCCTCCGTAGCTAAGCTCATCGAACAAGCGGGTCCGCGCTTCCTCCAAATAAATAAAATAGCTGATGTTGCTTAAATGTCCGAGCGCATCCGTTTCGCAAAAACGCGGGTTGACGGTGATCGTATGAGTTTTCATGGTTTTCCTCTCCCTTTCTCTACCAACTAGTCAGTATGTTGTTTTTATCATAGCTTGATTTCCGTTTGGATGCAACTTGTTTATTTTTCGAATTGATTATTTAGCACACTGTTTTAGAAGTATGGTTATCGTGAGTACGGCTTTGCTATGTCATTTCTCAACGAGAAAAACCTTGTTGCATCGATCCTGCTTTTCACTCATTGTTCCATGGATCCAAGGAATCAACGGAGTTTCACCCGCCTTTTAGGAGGCGGTGATTTCGTACAAAATCGTGCTATTCCATCTGTTTCTTAGTTAAAAAAGTTGCACGAAATGAACCTTCTTTTTTTGCTGGGGTGTAGCTGATTTGCTCGTGGCAGCCGTGTTTCACCACCCTTTTGGATGATGAATCAAAGCGATACCGCATGGCCGGGCGGGCAAACCGCCCGGCTAACCGATCCAAAGCGGCAAAAGGGCGTACCCGAGCAAGGACAGGCCGGCGCAGATGAGGGAAATGCGCAGTTTGTACTTGGCGTAGCTCAGCAAATCCATATCCATCATCGCCGCTGTCGTGATCGTCGTATCGCCAAGCGGCGACGCAAACGCGCCGAACGTTCCGCTGGCAAACACCGCGCCAATGGTGACATCGAGCGGCGCCCCGGTCGCATGGGCCAGCGCCACGCCGAGCGGCATCAACATCCCCCACGTCCCCCATGAGGAACCGATAAAATACGACAAAAAAGAGCCCGCTAAGAAGACTGAGGCCGGCACAAACGGACCGGGCAGCCAAGTCGCGAAGGTAGACGATACGTAAGCGGCAAACCCCAGCTCGCCGGCCACCCCCGAGACCGCCCATACAAGCACGAGCATGCCAATCGGCGCCATCAGCTCGTTGCCACCGGCAAAAAAATGATAAATCAGTTCAGGGAGTGACTGCCCTCGCCATACATAAAACAGGATGGAAACAAAAAGGGTCACAAACAGCGCCAAAAGCATCGCCCATGTCGCGTCGGCTTGGGAAAAAGCCGCCAGCCAGCTGTCCGCTCCTCGGCGCCAGCCGTCATAAGCAAAAAAGGCAAACGTAAGCACGATCAAGAGCGCCAATGGAACAAACAGATGCAACGGTTCACCGGCAATGAGCGACAGCTCTTTGCGCAGCCCAAGGCCGTGCAGCTCATTTATGGTTCCTTCTCCTTTTTTGCCGGGCGGCCGACCGATCCGGATGTTGAGCACCGTCGTCAACAGGCCGATGGCTAGGGCAATGATGGCAAACAAGTTGTAAGGAAGGCTGCGTAAAAACAGATCGTACGCAGATTGGCGAATTCCGTTTTGCACGAGCGCTCCGTCGACAACGGAAGTCATAAAACCGACAAACGCGGTAGCGGCCGGCAGCAACACGATGATCGGTTCGGTCGAGACATCGATCATATACGCCATGCGGCGGCGGTCAACGCGAAATTGGCGGAGCACCGCCTTCATCACCGGCCCTAGCAACATAATGCGAAACATCGGCATAAAAAACGTTACCGGCACGGTCAGCCATACGAAAAAAAGCAGCCCTCGCTTTGTGCGAATGCGCCCGGAAAGCCGTTCGACAAGTCCTTTGATCCCGCCGGTAATTTGTATCATGCCGATCAGAGAGCCAAACAAATACAAAAAGAGCGCGACTTTTACATGTTCATCATCGACAAGGGCGTGCACAATAGCGGAAACCGCGCGCTCTATGGCCCCGATTACCGACCCTTCAAGGCAAAACGCCCCGACGAGCAAACCAACCACCAAGCCGGGCAGCAGTTCTTTCAGCCAGACAGCGAGTGGAATGATAAGAAGAAACGGCAACAGCGACCACCATGTCCCTTCCATGTCGGTGTCCCCCCTTTCCGATGCCGTTGTTAACAAGGATAGCCATAACGTGATTTATTTATGATTATCAATGATTATTTAGAACATAGTTTTATTTTAGTATTAAGCGGTTGAGGAAATGAAAAAGAAAAAAGCCGCGTCATAAGACGCAGCGTGGCAGCATGCGGCCGCCATCCTAGGTTAGGGAACGCACGGCCGGGCGCTGTCATTTCCGGCGCGCGAAATCGACAAACCGGAACTTGTCGAGCCGATGCCGCGATTCCGTATATTGAAACAAGGTGGCGTCGCTTAAATAGACATAGTTTTTGACGACGACGACGCGATCGTCGCCGTTGAGATCCAAATAGCGGCGGTCTTCCTCCGTCGCCGCATCGACCGACATTTCTTTTTTCGCGAAGCTGATCGGTAAATGCAGCGTTGTTTCCAAGTATTCATAAATCGAGTCTTCACAAATCTCCTCCGTCAACAGCGGCACGTGCTTTTTTAAGAAAAAGTCCTTATCCAATATGATCCGCTCCCCGCCGATTTCGCGGACGCGCACGACTTTCCACACTTCGTCTTTGCTTGAGGCGCGCAGCTGCTGTTTGAGTTCGCCATCCGGCTTGATGACAGCCAGTTCATGGACGATCGTTCGCACCGGCTGCTTCATCGTCTGCGCCAGTTCTTTAAAGCTGACCAATCCGGATACGGGAAAGTCATATTTGCCGACATCGAGCACGATCGAGCCTTTCCCTTTCATCTTTTGGATATAGCCGTGCTCGGACAACAACTGGAGCGCTTTGCGAATCGTCTCACGCGACGTCTCGAAGCGCGCAGCGAGCTCGTGTTCTGACGGCAGCTTGTCGTACGCCTTCCATTCCCCGCGGCGGATGCGGGAAATGAGGTCATGGTAAATGGTTAAATATTTGTTTTCATGCATAAGAATCACCGCTTGTATTGTATCACGGCCGGCGCAAAAGATAAACAACCGATTCATATGGGCGCAGCCGCATGCGGCGGAAATCGGTCGGTGCGTCCGAATAGTTCGCGAGCAACAATTCCGCCGTACAGTCATTCGCGCCTGCCTCCTCCGGCAGCACAAACGTCGTTTCAACAGGATAAAAATTGTTGACAACAAGCAGCTTTTCCCGATCGCCATGACGCATATAGGCGAAAAGATGCGGATCATCCGCAAGCAGCAGCTCATAGCGGCCGGTCGTAATGATGTCATACTGTTTGCGCAGCTCAATCAGCCGTTTATAGTGGTAAAAAATTGAGTCACGATCGGCAAGCGCTTGTTTCACGTTAATGCGCCGGTAGTTGTCGGCGACGCGAATCCACGGCGTGCCGGATGTAAACCCGGCGTGCGGGCTGTCGTCCCATTGCATCGGCGTACGTGAATTGTCGCGCGATTTTCGCTGCAAAATGTCGATCACTTCTTGCTCGCTTTTGCCTTGCGCTCGCAAAATTCGGTACATGTTGAGCGACTCTACGTCGCGATAGTCACGAATATCCGTGAATTTCGGATCGGTCATGCCGATTTCTTCGCCTTGGTAAATGTATGGCGTTCCTTGCATGAGATGAATCGTCGTCGCCAGCATTTTCGCTGATTCTTTCCAATACGTCCTGTCATCGCCATAGCGCGACACGATGCGCGGTTGGTCATGGTTGCACCAAAAGAGCGCATTCCATCCCCCGCCTTCGTGCATCCGGACTTGCCATTCGGACAAAATGCGTTTTAACGCGAGAAAATCGAACGGAGCGACCGTCCACTTTTCCCCGTTCGGGTAATCGACTTTCAAGTGATGGAAATTAAACGTCATATTGAGCTCATGGTTTTCCGGGTTCGTGTAACGAATGCAATGATTGATCGTCGTTGACGACATTTCCCCGACGGTCATGATGTCGTATTTGGAAAACACCTCGCGATTCATTTCCTGCAAAAATTCATGAATGCGCGGCCCGTCCGTATAAAAGCGGCGCCCGTCCCCCGGCGGCACCGAACCGTCGTCATCCGGGAAGCGCTGATCTTTGGACAGCAAGTTGATGACATCCAACCGAAAGCCATCGACCCCTTTTTTCAGCCAAAAATGCATCATGTCATAAAGGCGGCGGCGCAGCTCTTCGTTTTCCCAGTTCAAATCGGCTTGCGTCACATCGAACAAATGCAAGTAATATTGGCCGGTTTGTTCGTCGTATTCCCACGCCGAGCCGCCAAATTTCGACTGCCAGTTGGTTGGCGGTCCGCCGTCCGGTTTCGGATCGCGCCAAATGTAAAACGAACGGTATGGGTTCGTTTTTGAAGCGCGCGCCTGCTGAAACCATTCATGGTCGGTCGACGTATGGTTGACGACCATGTCCATTACCAACTTCATGCCGCGCGCGTGCACTTCGTGGAGCAGACGATCAAAATCGTCCATCGTTCCGTATGCGGGATGAATGCGGAAATAATCGCTGATATCATAACCGTTGTCGCGCTGCGGCGACGCGTAGATCGGCGTCAGCCAAATGACATCGATGCCCAGTTCTTTCAAGTAATCGAGCTTTTCGATCACGCCCGGCAAATCGCCGATGCCGTCTCCATTCGTGTCGCGGAAGCTCTTCGGATAAATTTGATAAACGACCGCCTTTTTCCACCACGGTGTTGTTGACACGTCTCTTCACCTCGTTCGTTGACTTCAACAATGAATGAAAAGCATACCATTGGCGTTAGCGGCCAATGGTATGCCAGCGAATGCATCCTTTGCCTCGATGAAGGCGAGCGGTTAGCGTGCGATTTTGCGCACTTTGCCGAAAACAAACGTCAGCACAAACGGAACCGCAATCGCGATCGCCATGCCGATAAAGAACGGCGTCCACTTTTGCGGCACGATCGACAAGAAGCCCGGCAGGCCGCCAACGCCGATCGATGGAGCGATGACTTGATTGAGCGTGATGAACATGCCGGCGATCGCCGCTCCGGTCATCGCCGCGATAAACGGGAAGCGAAAGCGCAAATTGACCCCGAACATTGCCGGCTCCGTGATGCCAAGATAGGCCGAGACCGCTGACGTGAACGACAAGCCGCGCAGCTTTTCCTCTTTCGCCACAAACATCATCGCCAACGCCGCCGAGCCTTGGGCGATGTTTGACATGACCAAAATCGGCCAAAGGAACGTGCCGCCCGTATTGGCGATCAGCTGCAAGTCAACCGGCAAGAACGTATGGTGCATCCCGGTGACGACGAGCGGCGCATACAGCGCTCCATACAACAATCCTCCAAGCGCCGGAACCGTGTCAAAAATCGTGACAAACAAGTGGGTAATGGCGTTGCCGATCGCAAACGTGATGGGTCCGATGGCGATGAACGCCAAAAAGCCGGTAATGAGCAACGCAAGCGGCGCGACAAGCAACAGCTGAAACGCATCCGGAATGCGCTTGCGCAAAAACAGCTCCAGCTTTGCCAGCACGTAGGAAGCGACCAACACTGGCAGCACTTGCCCTTGGTAGCCGACCTTTTGCACTTCAAAGCCGAACAAGTTCCAAACTGGAATCTCTCCTTTTTCTTTCGCCGCTCCCCAGCCCCAAGCATTGAGCAAATCGGGGTGGACGAGCATCAAACCAAGGACAATCCCCAAGAGCGGGCTGCCGCCAAATTTCGTCACCGCTGACCAGCCGATCAACCCAGGCAGGAAGACAAACGCCGTATTGGCGATCAAGTTGATCATGTTCGCCAAATCGGCCCATTCTTTGTGCACCTCGACAAACGATTTCCCTTCGTAAAAAATGCCTGGGCCTGTCAACACGTTGTTAATCCCCATCAACAAACCGGCGGTGACGATCGCTGGCAAAATCGGGATGAAAATGTCCGCGAGCGTCTTAATGGCTCGCTGCAGCGGATTGAGCTTCGCTTCCGCCGCGTCTTTGATTTCCTGCTTCGTTGCCCGACCGATGCCAGTCAGTTCAACCAAATCGTCATACACTTTATCGACAAGCCCTTGGCCGATGACGACTTGAAACTGGCCGTTGGCCGAAAACGCCCCTTTGACGACATCGATGCGCTCGAGCGCTTCTTTATCGACGTTTCCTTCCTCTTTGAGCGCAAACCGAAGCCTTGTTACACAATGCGTAGCGGCGACGATGTTGTCCTTGCCGCCGACGGCTTCGACAATTTGCGCGGCTGCTTGTTGGTATGCCCCCATGATGAATGCCTCCTTTTTTCTTTCTCGTCTTCCGATTGCGCGAAAACATGAGCGGCAAAGCGGCCGCCAGACGCCCATCGATGGTTGCGGTATTTTGCGCGAAATCACCGGCCTCCTAGCGGAAAACAAGCGAGTTTACCGCTTCCCTGCCTTCTAAATCGCTTTCAGCAATCGGTTTCAAAAAACTTGTATATACATCATGAACATAGTTTATCTTGTATATACAAGTTTGTCAACACGTTTCGATATGAATGTTTCTTTTTCGACAACCGATGGGGGTTCTTTTCCCATTTCCACTTCTTTTGTTATCTTTTGTCAAACAGCAGGAAAATCTACAGCCAAACGGGAAAAAACATAGTGAATCACTACCGAAGCGAGAAAGGATGAAGACAACGCCATGAAAACGTATACCTTGCGCGAAGCAGCCAAAAAAATTGGAGTCACCGCCCGCGATTTAAAACAGTGGGAAAAACAGTTCGCCGGATCGATCACCATCCCGCGCGCCCCGGGAGGAGCGCGTCTGTATAATGACGAGCTGATCGAACGGTTTCGCCATATCCGCGCGTGGCTGGAAGACGGCCGCCGACCGGCCGAAGTAGCGGACATGATTAACCAGCTGGACGCCCAACAAGCCGAACCGGCTGGCGAACGAACCGCTCCGACGGACACAACGGTGATGGAAGGGGAAATCATTGATCCCCCGCGCCTGTTGCATCAAGGGATGCCATACATAGCTGAACAGCTGGCGGCCCGGCTCAAAGACGATCTCGTCCGCGCTTTGAAACAGGAAACGAATCGCACCATTGAGCAAGCGATGGGCGAGGTGAAAGATCGGCTGGACTCACTCGCCGATCAAACGGCCGCGGCCGCCGAAACCGTGCGCTGCTCGCTCCGTGATTATGAAGACGCGTGGCAGCAAAAAACCGAACAGCTCCATGAACATTTGGAAACCGTTGTCGCGATCTGCCGTGAAGAGAAAGCGAGACAAGAGGAGGAGCGCAAACGGTTGGAGCAGCGCATTTTGGAGCGGGAGAAAGCGTTCCGCGAACTCGTTTTGTCCTTCCGCCAAACAGCGGCCAGCAGCGCCGCCACCCGTGCCCACAAATGGTGGAAATTTTGGTGAAAGAACGGTTTCGCTCCGGTGACGCACAAGAGTTTCCGCCAACAAAAACGACAAACGGAGCGGCGGGCCATAAAGGATGGCCAAAGCAGCACGATGCACAAGAAACGTTCATTGACGATAGGAGAGATGAAAAAGCGGGGCTGGCCGAAAAGGTTGTCTGCCTTCAAGATCGGCACAACCGATCATGCGGGAGAAGCAGTCAGCATGTATATAGAACAACAAAAGAGGGATCCCGATCCTTTTGGGATACCCTCTTTTTACTATATAAGTTGCAATAAACAATTTCCGATTGTTCATTTCGGTTCATCTAAATACAAGCTGATATGATATAACGTGGCTAGTGATGAGCTGGATGTAAAACAAAATTTCAACTTATCTAGGAGGCTGGTGAAAAACCGCTGTCACACCCCAATCATCCCATTTTCATGAAAAGAAGGCTGTTTCTACGAGGTTTCTCTAATTGAGAAATGGGTGGAAGCAGTAGTATTTTGCACGAAATCACCGGCCTCCTAGCATTCCGCCATCATCGCCGCCGGCTCTCCGCCACATGCCGTTTGATGGCTTCGATCAAGCCTTCTTCTTCCTGTTTGGTGACATCGAGGCGGATGCCGTAATAGTGAATGCGGGCAAACGGCTTTTCCCAAACGAGCTGACCGCGGACGCGCAACGCAGCCCCGCCCAAAACAAGCGACACGTCCACCCAAGAGCCTCCGCCGGAAAACGGAAGGGGGCGATCTGCTTCCACCTTCAAGCCGTGCGGACTGATGTCATGCACCAAGACTTCATATCGGCCATCAGCCGCCGTCAATTCTGCCGGCAGCGGCTGGCCAAACTGGTAGCGGAACGGTTCTTGCCGTCTAAACCTCATTTTTATCCCCCTTCGCTGATCCTTGCCGGCGGTTCTTTCCACACATCGACGACCGCCCCGGCCTCATCGATGTCAATGACAAATGAGCCGGTGCCATAGCGGTCGGACAAGCGAAGCGAAGCGACCTCCACCATCTCGACGACCCCTTTTTCCGTCCGCAGCCCGATTCGCTCCTCGTCGCGAGCGACAACGGCGCCAACGACACGATGCGGATTGGATTTCACTTCACGAATCACGCTGATCCCACGCTTGGCGCGCGATGACGGCTCAAACTCAGCAAGCGCCATCTTTTTGACCGCCCCACGCTGCGTGACGACAACAAAGCACCCGCTGCCATCAGGAGGAAACGGGCAGGCGGCGGCGACAACATCCCCGTCTTTCAACTGAATGCCTTTCACTCCCGCAGCCCGCACACCGACGAAGCTGATCTCCTCTTCCGGAAACAAAAGCGCATACCCCCCGTGCGTCGCCAGCCAAAGACGGCCGCGCCCATCCGTCCGATAGACGGCGACGACCTCGTCCTCCTCTTTTACGTTGACCGCGACAAGTGGGCGATGGTAGCGCTGCACTTGATATTGAGCAAGCTCAGTCCGTTTCACCAATCCTTGCTTGGTCACGAACACGAGCTGATCAGCCGTTTCAAATGAAGATACCGGCACCGCCGCCACCAGCTCGTCATCGCGCTCAAGCGGAATGAGATGGGAAATATGCTGGCCGACGTCTTTCCAACGAATGTCCGGAAGCGTGTGCACCGGGCAATATAAGTAGTAACCGCGGCGGGTGAAAAGCAAGAGCACATCGGTCGTATTCATCTCCAGTTGGCCAAGCAGCCGATCCGTTTCCTTCATGCCGATATCCTGGCCGTTGGAGGCGCTGTAGGAACGATAACTCGTCCGCTTCACATATCCTTCTTTCGTCACCGTGACGATCACGTCTTCGGCCGGAATGAGCGCTTCGACGTTCACCTTCAGCTCCTCGATTTCCTCTTCAATGACCGTTCGCCGCTCATCGGCGTATCGCTTTTTCATCGCCTTCAGCTCTTTTTTGATGACGCTAAGCAGCTTCTTTTCATCGGCGAGAATCGCTGTAAGTTCCGCAATCGCTCGCTCCAGTTCTTCCGCTTCTTGACGAAGCGCCGTAATGTCGGTGTTCGTCAACCGGTACAGCTGGAGCGTCACGATCGCTTCGGCTTGCGCTTCAGTGAATCCGTAATGAGCCATCAGCCGGTCTTTGGCATCGCGCTTGTCGCTTGCAGCGCGAATCGTTGCGATCACCTCATCCAAAATGGAAAGCGCCCGAATCAAACCGTCAACGATGTGCTTGCGCTCGTTCGCCTTTTTCAGCTCAAAATGGGAGCGGTTTGTGACGACCTCTTTCCGGTGCGCGATGTAGGCATCCAATAGTTCGGGCAAGCTCATCAGCTTCGGCCGCCGCTCGTGGATCGCCACCATGTTAAAATTGTATGGCACCTGCAAGTCGGTGTTTTTGTACAAATAGTTGAGAATCGCTTCGGCATCGGCGTCTTTTTTCAATTCGATGACGATCGACAGCCCGTTCCGATCCGTCTCATCGCGGACGTCGGCGATGCCGTCCAGCTTTTTGTCGAGGCGGAGCTCGTCGATTTTTTTCACCAAATAGGCTTTGTTGACCTCATACGGGAGCTCGGTGATGACGATCTGTTGTTTTCCCCCTCTCGCCTGTTCGATGGCGGCTTTCGCGCGGATGATGATTTTTCCGCGCCCGGTCTCATATGCTTTGCGAATCCCGTCTTTCCCTTGGATGATGCCGCCGGTCGGAAAATCGGGGCCGGGAAGCACGGTCATCAGCTCATCCACCGTGCAATCGGGACGGTCGATCCGCATTAGAACAGCGTCAATCACCTCGCCGAGCGCATGCGGCGGAATGTCGGTCGCGTAGCCCGCCGAAATCCCGGTCGAGCCATTGACGAGCAAGTTGGGAAACATCGCCGGCAGGACGGTCGGCTCCTTTACGGTATCATCAAAGTTCGGAACGAACGGGACCGTCTCCTTGTCGATATCGCAAAGCAGCTCGGCGGCCATCGCTGACAGGCGCGCTTCCGTGTAGCGCATCGCCGCCGGCGGGTCGCCGTCGATGCTGCCGTTGTTGCCGTGCATTTCAATAAGCACGTTGCGCAGCTTCCACTCTTGGCTCATCCGCACCATCGCTTCATACACCGATGAATCGCCGTGCGGATGAAAGTTGCCGATCACGTTTCCGACCGTTTTCGCCGCCTTGCGAAACGGCTTGTCCGCCGTGTTGCCATCGATGTACATCGCATACAAAATGCGGCGCTGCACCGGTTTCAGCCCATCGCGCACATCGGGCAGCGCCCGGTCTTGGATAATGTATTTGCTGTAGCGTCCGAAACGGTCGCCCAGCACATCTTCTAACGGCAATTCCAACAATCGTTCTGCCATCATCATTCTCCTTTCCGAACGAACCTCAGCGTCAAAAAGGCGGCTTTACGCCGCCATCAGCCGATCCAGCCCGGCTCTTCCTCAAGCCCGAAGGCGACGTGCGTTTCGATCCATTTGCGGCGCGGCTCCACTTTGTCGCCCATGAGCGTCGTCACCCGCCGTTCGGCGCGGGCGGCGTCTTCAATGCGGACGCGGATCAACGTGCGCGTCTCGGGATTCATCGTCGTTTCCCACAATTGATCGGCGTTCATTTCGCCAAGCCCTTTGTAGCGCTGAATCGTGTAGCCGCGGCCCATTTTTTTCGTGATCTCGCGCAGCTGCTCATCGGTCCAGGCGTACTCGACCGTTTCTTTTTTGCCGCTTTTCTTGCTGATTTTGTAAAGCGGCGGCAAGGCGATGTACACTTTCCCCGCTTCAATGAGCGGACGCATGTAGCGGTAAAAAAACGTGAGCAGCAGCACTTGGATATGAGCGCCGTCCGTGTCGGCATCGGTCATAATGATCACTTTGTCGTAGTTGACGTCTTCTAGCGAAAAATCGGCCCCAACGCCGCCGCCAATGGCGTGGATGATCGTATTGATTTCCTCGTTTTTCAAAATGTCGCCCAATTTCGCTTTTTCTGTGTTGATGACTTTCCCGCGCAGCGGAAGCACTGCCTGAAAGCGGCGGTCGCGCCCTTGCTTCGCCGAGCCGCCCGCCGAATCCCCTTCGACTAAGTACAGCTCATTTTTCAGCGGATTGCGCCCTTGCGCCGGTGTCAGCTTGCCGCTTAACACCGCCTCTTTCCCTTTCCGCTTTTTGCCGCTTCTCGCTTCCTCGCGCGCTTTGCGGGCCGCCTCGCGCGCCTGATACGCCCGGATCGCTTTTTTCACGAGCATCGCGCTGATGTCCGGGTTTTCTTGCAGGAAGTATGTCAGCTGCTCGGAGACGACCGCATCGACGGCGGAACGCGCTTCGCTCGTCCCGAGCTTGCCTTTCGTTTGCCCCTCAAACTGCAGCAACTGCTCGGGAATGCGCACGGAAACAATCGCTGACAATCCTTCACGAATATCGGTTCCTTCCAAATTTTTATCTTTTTCCTTAAGCAAACCGACACGGCGGGCGTATTCATTAAAGACGCGGGTCATCGCTGTTTTCGCCCCCGCCTCGTGCGTGCCGCCGTCTTTCGTGCGCACGTTGTTGACAAACGACAGCACTTGTTCCGAATAGCCATCATGAAACTGGAACGCAAACTCCACCTCGATGCCGTTTTGTTCGCCGGCAAAATAGACGACAGGATGGAGCACATCTTTTTCCTCATTCAAGTACGCAACAAACGCTTCAATCCCGTTTTCGTAATGAAACACTTCGCGCATGCCGGTTCGTTCGTCGACGAGCTCGATTTTCAGCCCTTTTAACAAAAACGCTGATTCGCGCAGCCGTTCGCTCAACGTTTCGTAATCAAACACCGTCGTGCTGAAAATCGTTGGGTCCGGCTTGAACTGGATGATCGTCCCGGTTTTGTTTGTTGTCCCGATTTTTTCAAGCGTCGTCACCGGCTTGCCGCCGTTTTCAAACCGCTGCTGGTAGATGAAACCATCGCGGTGGATCGTAACGACCAGCCATTCGGACAAGGCGTTGACGACCGACGCCCCAACTCCGTGCAAACCGCCGCTCGTCTTATACCCCCCTTGGCCGAACTTGCCGCCGGCGTGAAGCACCGTCAAAATCACTTCCGGCGTCGGCTTGCCAAGCTTGTGCATTCCGACGGGCATGCCGCGCCCTTCGTCCAAAACCGTGATGCTGTTGTCTTTATGTATTTGCACGAAAATGTAGTTTCCGTATCCGGCCAGCGCTTCATCGACCGAATTGTCAACAATTTCATACACTAGATGATGCAAGCCGCGGCTGTCCGTGCTGCCGATGTACATCCCCGGCCGCTTCCTGACCGCCTCAAGTCCTTCCAACACTTGAATGGCCTCTTCGTTATATTCATACACCGATTGTTTTGCCACAACGCCACCCCTTCCTACCCAAAACAAGAACATCTGTTTCTGTTTTATTGTACCATAAAATGCCCGGCTGTCCATCGTCTTTTGACGCGGTCCGACAAAATCAGACAAACGCACGAAAAAAACGAAAGGACCATCTTGAACAAGATGGCCGTTTCATCGATCAAGCACGTCTGGTGAGCGCGTGTTCCACTTTAATGCAACGGTCCATAATGACCGTGTAGCCTTTTTCTTTCAAAAACCGATACGCCTCTTCGTTGACGACGCCAAGCTGCGCCCAAAACACGTCCGCGTCGATTTGCACAAACTCGCGAGCCAGCTCGGGCAAATGCTCAGAGCGGCGGAACACATCGACAATGTCGACATGGCCGTCAATATCGGTCAATCGATCGACCGCCGGAATGCCTTCCCACTCGTCGATCATCGGGTTGACCGGAATGATTTCGTAGCCAGCGTCTTTCATCGCTTTCGCCACCATATACGACTCGCGCTCCGGATTGTTGGACAAACCGACCACGGCGATCCGTTTCGCCTTGCGCAAAATCGCGCCGATTTCCTCCCGGCTCGGGTTGACAATGGACATCCGGGTTCTCTCCTTCCTTGATTCTCCTTCTTGCTGTACTAGTTTCGCGATGGGTAACGAAAAATCCTTCTAACTTCTAATCAATGAAGCGAAAAATCGCCGTTGGGTGCTCCCTCCCAGTGGCATGCAGAGCCATGAACACTGCCAGTGCCGCCCAAACATCGACAGAAAAGCCGGCTCCACGATGTCTTCCGCTTTCGTTTTCCAAAGCCGCTTGACATTCCACACGCCAAAAAGCGGGGGATTGTTGGTGCGTTCGCACCCTCATCCATTTCCGGTTCGGACAACGCCCCCGTCCCATCGGGTTCGATCGTTGCGCTCGCTTTCATCCTACATCGAAAGAAGCGGGGGTTCCCGCTCTCTTATGAACGTCCTTTTCACGTGTAGGAGCGCCGGCCTTCTCGGCGCAAAAGGAAGAACGCAGCCGGCAACAAACGCTAAAATCTCCCCGACCGAAAAATGGAATAAAGCAGCCAACCAAATAGAAAAGCGGCCGCCCCCAATCCGATTTCAACAGCAGGAATGTTCCATAGCAGCGTCGACGGCCGCCCGAGCGAGGAAGCGATCATCAGCCCGGCAAGGACGATGCTCAGCGAAAGAAGAACGATGCTGAACGACAGCCGGTTCGCCATCTGATCGAGCTTTCGCAGCAGCGTTTCCAAATCAGGCGCCGTGATCTCCAGCCGCAGCTTGCCGTGCCGCATCATTTTCGTCCATCCCTTTACGCTGTCCGGCAAGCGAAGCAGCCATTTGCCGTAGTCGAAAATCCGTTTCCATGCCGTTTCCACTACGCGATCAGGTCGAAGCCGCTCTTTCAGCAACTTTCTCCCAAACGGTTCGGCCACATCGATGATGCGAAACTGCGGATCGAGCATCTCCACAACCCCTTCGACCGTCAACAGCGCTTTCCCTAACAGCGTCAAGTCGCTTGGAATGCAAATGCCGTGGCGAAACGCCACGGTAAGCAAATCCTCAACGGCTTCCCCGAGACTGATGTCACTAAGCGGCACGCGATAATATTTTTCCCGCAGCTCATCGATATCATCGCGCAATGTTCCTTCATCCACCTCATCCGGAACAAGCCCCAGCCCATAAATCGCGTTCAACACCCCATCTGTGTTTTGCCGCATCAAGGCGATGACAAGCGTGGAAAGGTGATGCTTGACATTGGGGCGGAGGCGCCCCATTAAGCCGAAATCAATAAAAGCTAGCACGCCGCCGGGAAGCACAAACACATTCCCGGGATGGGGATCGCCATGAAAAAACCCATGTTCGAACATTTGCTTCAGCATGGAAGCAGCCAAGCGCTCGGCCAGCGCTTGTAACGAATAGCCGCTCTCTTTCAGCCGCTCGATTTCCCCGAGCTTCACGCCGTCGATGTATTCCATCGTCAATACCCTTTTCGTTGTATATTCCCAAAAAACGCCCGGGACATACAGCGACGGATCATCGGCAAATAGATGGGCAAACGTTTCGGCATGGCGCGCCTCAACTGTATAATCGAGCTCCTGCCGCAGCGATTTCGTTAACTCATCGACGATCTCAGACAGCCGGTAAGATGCCGCCCACTCGAGACGCCGTTCCGCCAACACGGCCAAATCTTGTAAAATGTCCAAGTCCGTCTCCATCTGCGCGGCAATCCGTGGGCGCTGCACTTTCACCACAACGGCTTGTCCGGAAGGGAGAACGGCCCGATGCACTTGCCCGAGCGAAGCGGCAGCGAGCGGCATTTCCGCAAATGACCGAAAAAGCTTCTCCAGCGAATCGCCCAACTCGGTTTCCACAATTCGGCGCACCTCCGAAAACGGAAACGGCGGAACTTGGTCTTGCAGCTTTTCGAGCTCTCGAATGATCGGACTTGGAAGCAAATCCGGGCGCGTACTGGCGATTTGTCCGAGCTTAATAAACGTCGGGCCGAGCTCCTCAAGCACAAGACGGAGCCGCTCCGCGACCGTTTTTCCCTCCTTTTTTCCTTGCTCCGCTCTCCATCGCGGCGGCAGCGAAAGAAACGAAGAAAAGCCGAGTTCATCGACGATCATCCCGAATCCGTGCCGAAGCAAGGCGACGGCGATCTCGTGATACCTTCCGATATGGCGCATTCGTTTTCCGATCATCCGAACATCTCTCCTAAGGCGGCAAAAAACGAGCGGGCAGGCCGCATCGGTTTACTGCCCGCTTTGTTCCTTTTCTTCAAGGCGGCGGATCCGCTCCTCGAGCTGCCGCACGTCTTCTTTTGTCGCCAAGTCCAGTTTATCGATGACCTGCTTGATTTGCTCGCGCACAAGCCGCTGCACTTCCGTTTTCCGCGCCTCCGTCTGCTGTTTCCATTGATCGATCACTTCCTTCGATTCGTCAAGCGACAACTCCCCTTTTTTGACCAGCTCATCAATGATCTTTTCCGCTTGTTCTTTGCTAGCGATCGCAAGCCCAAGCCCGAACGCCAAACCTTTTTTCAAAATGCTCATGCCGTTTTCCTCCTTTCCTCTTTCCTTTATAGTACCATTATTTGGCGGGTCATGTCGAGCGAGCGACTAAAGCGGGGAGGTTTTCCCTATTTCTCCCGCCAACAGACGGTCAAATCGCTTACAGAAAACAGCCGCAGAGAGATATTCCTCTCCCTCAAGCCATGAACCCCCCGCTGCCGCGCATGACTCACCGCAACCGTTCATGAGCAAGCCTAGCTCTCCTAGCATGAACATGACGATGCAAGGCGGCGCATTTTCACAGAAAGATTCATGGGCAACGCTTTCCCGTCCAACCAGGCATGAAAATCTCTACTCACGGACGCGGGATTTTCACGAAAAAAGACGGCAAGGATCGCCCTTGCCGTCTTTCATATCGGATGGGCCTAAGTGGACTTGAACCACCGACCTCACGCTTATCAGGCGTGCGCTCT
>JAAROH010007837.1_pt1 | contig 29575 bp, 24 predicted proteins | sample 7248631 | NCBI WGS metagenome assembly JAAROH01 (sample SAMN09772309, study PRJNA484901) | compost metagenome | isolation source: Vermicomposting unit | place: India | reverse complement strand
CCCACTTAGTGGTCTGCAAGCTGACGAAGGAGCTACTCTAGATTGAGTATCAATCACGCTAACTTATTTCCGGAATTGTGTGAACATCACAGAATATGGTGATGAGACTTAAATTTTTAGTTGAGGTGTTACTGTGAAGCAAGTAGTTATAAAAAAAGGAAGTATAATAGTAGATGAAGTACCTGCACCCGTTGTTTCAGAAAATGGCGTTTTAGTTAAAGTTCTATATTCTTGTATTAGTGCCGGAACTGAGATGAGCGGTGTAAACGAGTCAGGGAAATCCATTCTAAAAAAAGCCATTGAGAAACCTGAAAAAATAAAGAAAGCGATAGATATAGCAAAAAATCAAGGAATAGAGTCTTTATTAGATAAAATGAAGAAGTTAGATGTACCTCAAGCAACAGGTTATAGTGCTTCTGGTATAGTAATTGATGTTGGAAAAAATATACATGATATTAAAATTGGGGATAGAGTTGCTTGTGCTGGAGCAGGATTAGCAAATCACGCAGAGTATATTGAGGTACCCAGAAACTTAGTTATGAGAGTTCCTGAAGGTCTTAATCTTGAATTCGCTTCAACAGTTACCCTAGGTGGAATAGCTCTTCAAGGAGTAAGACGTGCTGATGTTAGAATAGGAGAATTTGTCGCAGTTATTGGTATGGGAATTCTTGGGCAATTGACATCCCAAATTTTAACAGCTTCAGGATGCAGGGTAATTGGGATTGATATTGATGAAAGAAGGCTTAATATTGCCAAACAATTAGGTTGTCCATACACATTAAATTCTACGGATGTAGATATTATTAAGGAAATTGAAAAGATAACAGAGGGTTACGGAGTAGATGTTGCCATTATAACAGCAGCTACTAATTCAAATGAGGTACTATCTCAAGCCTTTAAAATGTGTAGAAAAAAAGGAAAGGTTGTTCTTGTAGGTGTAGTTGGAAATCAATTTAATAGGGATGATATGTACTTAAAAGAATTGGATTTTGTTATATCGACTTCATATGGTCCTGGAAGGTATGATCCTCAGTATGAGGAAAAGGGGATAGACTATCCTTATGGCTATGTCAGATGGACTGAGAATAGAAATATGGAGGAGTATCTGAGACTTCTTAAGGAGAACAAAGTAGATATTAGACCGTTAATTGATGGAATATATAATGTAGAAGATGCTCCAAAGGCATATGCATCTCTAAACAATCAGGAAAAAAAACCATTGATTTTATTGCTCAAATATAATGAAGATCAAGTTGAAAAAATTAATAGAAGAGTAATTCATATTTCTAATAAGAGTTTAAAACAAAAAGATAGAATAAATGTTGCAATTGTTGGTGCAGGAGAATTTGCTAAAGCATTCCATCTGCCCAACCTTCAGAAGCTACAAAAGTACTATAATATTTATGCTATTATGAGTAGAACTGGATTAAACTCTAAAAATATCGGTGAACAATATGGAGCTACATTAGTTACAACTGATTACAACGAAATATTAAATAACCCAGATATAGATATGGTCATGATTTGTACTCGACATAATTTACATGCTTCAATGGCTGTAGCAGCAATGAAAAAAGGAAAAGCGGTATTTGTAGAAAAACCTTTAGCTATGGATGACAAGGAACTAGACGAGGTTCTTAAAACAGTAAGAGAAACAAAAGTTCCTTTTATTGTTGGTTATAATAGAAGATTTTCAAAATATGCACGTGAAGTAAAAAAACATATAAAAAATAGAGTAAGCCCTCTAATAATAAATTACCAAATGAATGCGGGGTATATACCGCTTGATCACTGGGTGCATACCGAAGAAGGCGGTGGAAGAATTATAGGAGAAGCCTGCCATATTATAGATTTATTTACTTACTTTACTGAATCAGAAGTAGAATGTATTTCTGTAAATAGTATTAAATCTAATTCAAGCAATATATCTCCACGAGATAATGTAGTTGTTACATTAAATTATACAGATGGATCGTTATGTACATTAACATATACTTCTTTAGGTAACAGAAACTATCCTAAAGAAACATGTAATATATATTTTGATGAGAAAATAATAACTATTAATGATTATAAAAGTATTAATGGTTTTGGTGTTAAGGTCGCACCTTTAAGTTCCAAAGTCCCGGAAAAGGGACAGATGGAGGAACTGGTTGCTTTTGCTGAGTCTATTAATAACAAATTTTATCCAATTCAATTATGGGATTTAGAGCAAACAAGTAGAATAACCTTTCTCATTGAAAGGGAGTTGAAAAAATTATGATCAGGGAGCTTTTTAAAAAAGCACCTTACCATTTTCAAACACCAATAAGATGGATTTATGGAAAAGTACCTATAGCAATACGATTAGGTAGGAATTTTACAGAAACATATAATCTTTTGAAAGTTTCACAATACTGGTCAAAAGAAGAACACGAATCCTATCAGTTAGCTCAACTAAAAAGATTGCTTATTCACTCTTTTGAAAATGTTCCATACTATAATAAACTATTTAATGAAATCGGATTTAATCCATATACTTTTCGTTATTTAGATGAAATGGAAAAAATACCGTTTCTTGATAAGGAGACAGTGCAAAATAATTTTGAAAGCCTAATTGCTAAAAATATTCCAAGAAAAGATTTCATTCTGCAAACTACAGGTGGCACGTCTGGTAACCCTTTGAAATTTTTTATTCAAAAAAATTTTTCGCTCAGTAGAGAGTGGGCTTTTATGACATCACAATGGGGGAGGGTAGGATTTAACTATCGCTCGTCTAAGAGAGTACTTCTCACAAATAGTATATTACCTAAAAATAAATTATACTTGTGGGATTATATTAATAATTGTTTAGTAATTGATCCATATCATTTGACAGAAGAAAATATAAAAAGAATAGTAGATAAACTAAACGATGAAAAAATCCCGTTTATTCATACTTATCCATCTGCGATAACCATTATATGTGATTATATAAAAGATACCGGACATAATCTGTCATACAGCCCCAAAGCTATTTTCTGTAGCTCGGAGAATATATATAAAGGTCAAAGAGAATTTATAGAAAGCAATTTGAATTCCAGAGTGTTTAGTTGGTATGGTCATACTGAGAAGCTAGTGCTTGCTGGCGAGTGTGAGAAATCTAATTTATATCATATCTTTAGTGAATATGGATATACTGAATTGGTTGATGAAAATAATCGAGTTATTAAGCCCCCAAATATTAGAGGGGAGATTGTAGGAACTGGTTTTAATAATTATGTAATGCCTCTAATAAGATACAAAACCGGTGATTATTCTGAATATGCGGAGAATCAGTTATGTGAATGTGGGCGACACTATAAGCTGCTTAAGGGAGTAGAGGGTAGATGGTTGCAAGAGATGTTAGTTACATCAAAAGGAAATAAGATCTCTATTACCGCTATTAATATGCACTCTGATATATTTGATAATGTGAAACAATTTCAGTTTTACCAAAACAAACCGGGTTTTTGTATTTTAAGAATCGTAAAAAAGCCTTCTTATTCGGCTCAGGATGAAGCTAACATAGTTAAAGAATTAAAAAAGAAATTAACTGATGAAATTTCTTTGGACATTGAATATGTTAATGAAATTGAACGTACATCTAGAGGAAAGTATAAATTCTTAATTCAAGAGATTGATGTTATTAGCAATTACAATAGTTAATCTTTAGGGGATATTTTATGAAAATTACAATTGTAGGTCCTTATCCACCACCGTATGGTGGTATATCTGTTCATATAAAAAGAATGAAACTTTTTTTAGAAAAACACGGTGTGAATGTAATCATTTACAACGAAAGTAATTCGGATATTGTTTGTGAAAAAAATGTCAGGGGAATGAAGTACCGATACTTTCTTCTAAAAGTCCCATTTTTAAAGACAGATATTATACATTTTCATTCTATAAACAAAAATGTAAGAATGTTGCTGGGGTTCTATAAAATATTTAGGAAGAAAATAATCTTAACAATTCATGGAGATAGTCTCATTAATCAAATAAAGAGCAGCAATATAGTTGAAAGAACTATTTTATTAAAAAGCCTGAAGAAAATTGATGGGATAGTCTGTGTAAACCCACTTACTAAAAAACAATTGATAGGATATGGAATGCCAGAGAAAAAACTGCATGTTATTCCTGCACATATAAATCCCATAGAACGTTTAGGTGATAGTGAGGCTATACCTAAAAATGTATGGGAATTTATAAATAAAAATAAATCAAATTTTCTTATTAGTGCAAATGGTTGGATTAGAAGATATAATAATGAAGATCTATATGGTTTAGATATGATTGTGGAATTAGTAAAAAAATTGAATGAGAGAAATATTAAAGTATTCGTGATTTTTGCATTACTAGGAAAGGAGCAGCAATCTAAGGAAGAAAGAGAATATTATGAGAAATTAAAGCAGGATATTAATAAATATCAACTGCAGGATCAAATTTATATATATGAAGCTACATGTACAGAGTTTTATCCTATTCTTAAAGAGAGTCACCTTTTTGTTAGACCTACAAATACGGATGGATTTGGTGTATCAATAGCAGAAGCCTTATATTTCAATATTCCTGCCATAGCAAGTGATGTATGTAAAAGACCTGATGGAACAATATTATTTAAAAATAGGGACAATGAAGATTTTTTCAATAAGGTGGTATATGTAATAAATAATTATCAAGAAGTAAAAAAAGCAGTTAGTAATATTCAAAAGGTAGATAATGCAAATAATCTTTTTGATTTATATAGTAATTTAATTAGTTATTCATAATAGGTTATATAAATTCAACTTGAACTTTCAACATATAAACTTGTACGATACGTTGGAGTACTTTTTTATTGCATATCCGCGATGTACTCCAAAAAAGAATGACAGATTGCCAAACCTCTTATCGGGTGGTATGGAAGAAGTTTATAATAACACTTTTCTTGATCTACTCCATATATGTTTGCATAAATTTAAATTGAGTGAATACAGTGGTAAGAATAGACGTCCGTCTATGAGTAATTTTACTCTCAACCCAGACATGCAAATAACCGATCGGAATAACGGTTATTTGCACAGAAAACCTACATGGCGGTCGTTCTCCCGCCACCATCTAAAATAAAAAATGGAATGTTGTAGCTACAATAATAACAGCTTTATTTTTCATGCAAAAAGTACGAGCTGTTTTTGCTAGCTTTCTAAGAACGGTTTTCAAATGATGGCATGGTGAGCTCTTGCATTGTCGAGAATCATGACGACGTGTTTCTTCGGATATCGAGATATAGGGAAAGAACGTACTCTAAAAATTGGTGAAACGACTGTACATGATATTTCGCTGCTTCCATGCGCAAAAACTCACCATTTATTACGTTGAGTGCTCCAAATAGAGAAACGGTGACACGATGTCTTATACGTAGGGATTTGTTTTTGTTTTTTCAAGCTCCTTGTGATATGGAAAACTTGATAATCACGAATATGACTCTTATCTTCGTTAATGAATACCATGTCTCGATGGGTACTTGGATTTTTCTTGAAAAATTCTTTTTGTTTCTGAAGGTACGCACGCTTTAAGGTATAGGTTGGACGTGTATCTCTCAATCTCCAAAGGTGAAGTATTTTGGCGATGTCTAACCGAGTCATGGACACATGAAATTTATTTTCTAATACATGTTGGATGATGTGTTTATTCCAATAAGCTTCTACTCAGCCTTTCTGGGGCAGGAATAGGCTTCAAGATCATTTTTAAGCTGAACTTCTTCCTTTTTCGGACAGGTAGGCTTTTTAACTGGAGTGTAACGCCATGCTGCTAATAACGCATCCATGCCACCGGGAGTATAAGAAGAGACCGCCGATTGTCGATGAAGATTCACAATTGGGCTATTTGTAACCCAATGTAATTTCCATATTTGCATTTTTTAAGCTATGTTCGAATGCTTGAAGATGTTCAATAGTCCAATCATGCTGATTTGTCTATTTATAAAGTTTTTTATATCCATCTGTTCTTTGTACTCTAGCTAGAAGCAGTATAGATATAAGATTAGCATTTTTAATCATGTTGGGAAATCAAGTTGGGTTTATATAGTAACAGTGGTCTATAATATCTTGCCTTATGCAAAATTCTTGACATTACTGATAAATCATTCATAATTAGTGAGGATGGATCGTGAGAAATATCAATTTTATTTTTAAAGAAATTTTAGGACTAGCAAATAAAGTAGGATTTATCCACCTTCTATCAGCTAACATTTTAATTCAAATTGCTGGATTTGGTGGTCAAATTTTTTTAACAAGAATTTTGTCGGTTGAGGATATAGGAACTATCAAAATCTTACAGTCTTACCTAAATATATTAGTAATTATTGCATCTTTAGGATTGAACACATCTGTTTTAAAATTATGCTCAGAAAATATTAATGAGAAGGATCGAATAAGTATTTTTAACGTTAGTGTTATATTTACTTTAATATCTTCTTTAATTCTAATTTTCATAGTAAATAAATTGGTGACCGTTCATAATATTAAAGTTAATAACTTGTTGAGTGTATATGTATATTTAATTCCTATATTAAGTCTTACTAATTTAATAATTGTATACCTTCAATCACAACAGAAAATTAAAACAATGTCTTTAATTCAATCGTATTCTAAAGTTTTTATAGTAGTTTTTAGCACTGCATTTGCTTATGGATTGGGTTTAGAAGGATATATATATTCTTTAGTGATTTTGAATTTGTTTTCATTCATATTAATATTACTGTTTATTAGAAGAGAAATAAAATTCGCTAGTATAAGGAATGTTTCAATTGACCAATTAAAAAAAATTTTTAGTATTGCTCTTTTTTCGTTGGGAGCAAATTTAGTTGGAGTATTGTTGTCAAATTTGAATATAATAATAGCTAATATCCTTACTAACGATTCAAAAGAAATAGGATATTACGGCATTGCACAGTTAATAATCACAACAATGATGATAATCCCTTCTACCCTAGGACAGATAATGGTGCCGAAAATTTCAAAGGTCTCAAACAATATAGAAGATGTTAAATATATTTTGAAAACTTATCAAAAAAGGAATACAATACTTGCATTTTCAGTTGCACTAATTGCTGGTATATTTGCCCCATTAATCATTCCTTTTGTTTTTGGTGAAAATTATATTAAATCGGTATATTATTTTGAAATTTTGTTGCTTGGATTCATATTTTGGAGTTTATACTCTCCAAAGGGGATTACATTAATGAGCGTTGGTAGGTCTGATGCCAACTTTTATGTTAGTCTGATATCTGTGACTCTTAATTTTATATTAAACTACTTACTGATTATTAGGTATGGTATGCTCGGAGCAGCAGTTGCGAATACGATTGTTTATTTTATTACAATATTTACAAATGATTTTTTCTTCAGAAAATTTTATTTAAAAAAATGGTGATGTAATATTTAATGATTTTAATGCCGCGTCTAGAGAAATAAATTATGTGAAATGATGGGGAAGATATATGTTAAAAATATTATTCTCTTTAGTTCTTTTTGTAAGTTTTTTTCTTTTGTTGATTTTAGTCAATAATACAAATAAGGTGAAAATAGGCTTAGCACTAATCTTATTTTCTATTTCTATAAATGTTAGTTTTCAAGTATACCAATTCCAAAACCAGATTTTATATTTAAACCTAGCAACATTAGTAATCTTTATAATAGTAATTTCCCTTATTTTTTATTATATTCTTCTAAAAAACAAAGTTAACACTTTAAAGTCAAAAAAAAATGATCAAGCCAAAAATTTCTATATATTATTTTTATCGATATTAACTATTATTTTGATAATATGTCTACAATTTTATTTAAGAAGAATTTATGATATTAATCTATATTTTCATCATTTAACCATGTATATAACTATATGTTTATTAATGATTTGGTTTTATTTAACAAGTAAGATTACAAACTATCAACAAAATAATATTATTATATTTAGACTAATATTACTAACTGCTACTATAAATTTTATCATTTCTGTTTTACAATATGTTTTTAATAAAAGTTTTTTACCTTCTGATCCTAATGCAAGTATAAATTATTATGAAGGGGTAGAAGTTGTAAAGCGAGTATGGGGTATTGTAGGTGCTAGTAATGGTGCTGGAAATTTAGGTGCAATATTTTTTCCAATCTTATTATATTATTCATATAAAACTAAAAGTAAAATAGCCTTATTAGTTTTCGTTTTGAATATTATATTTGTCGCTTTAACTTTAACAAGAATAGCTTATTTGGCAATTATTATAGAATTACTCATATTTGTTATTTATATTTCATTCAAAAATATAAGCTATAAAAATTTAGGTATTAGAATCTTTGTATTATTATTCAGTTCTTTTGTGCTTTCTTTTTGTATTTATTTATATTATGACGACGCATACAAGTTATTATTTCTCGATAGAGGCGATACTGAATCTCATAGATTTACACAATTTTTAATGGTAATAGACTTAGTAAAAGGCTATCCAATATTTGGGGTTGGTGCTGGTCAATATGTTTACTTTTTATATAGTAATTATAGGGTAATAGACTTGGCAGTACATTCGCAATTCTTAAATGTAATGGTAGAAACGGGAACTCTTGCTTTTACTCTTTACTTCATTATTTATATTTATATGTTGATAGGAATATTAAAAAATTTTCCTAGCGATCCGTGGTTTCCTGTTTCTTTATTTATAGGTAATTTTATAGTTGTCAATTTTAATCCGAATCAATATTATAATGTTTCTGTTTATATCTTTATCTTTACTTCATTAGCATTATTGTTTTATAAAAATAATTATGAAACTAATGATGATGTGTAAAATTTTTGTAAAGCTTTTGGCCAAACAAAACATCCATAAGTAATTTTACTCCCAACCCAGACATGCAAATTAACTACTCAGGATAACGGTTATTTGCACAGAAAATAAGGTAGGATATTCTTTGACTTAATGGTACTATCCCCTACAGGTAGGCGGTAAAGAAAGAGAACATTTGATATGATGTTCTTAGGAGTCTATCTGGTAGGGGATTTTTGTAGCTAAAAAAGAACAAATCTTTCGATATTATTTTTGAAACGTGAAGTCGTTCGTTTAAGCTTGGGGGACGACTGGTCTTATCGACTGCCCTGTGAACAGTTTGGAATAGGAGCATTCCTGTTAGAAGCTTTTTCGGAGACTTGAATAAAGAAAGCCTGTTTATGGCAAACTAAAAATAGTTCTTACGCAACCTTGGTGATAGGAAGGGAATAATTAAGAAATTAGTGTGCAAATTAGAATTTTCTAGCTTCTCATTCTTAATTATCTCGATTTTTCACCAAAAGAACGTAGAACTCTAAAGATGTACAGTTTGGCAATTAAGCATATGCATCTATTTTTGCATAATTATAACTTGATATGGAGTGGTGGTCATGATAGGCTCACTTGCCTGCAAAACAATACGGCTTTGCCCTTTTGCTTAGAATCATGACCGCAACAAAGGCTCCATGTCAAGTAACGTGTTGTATGAGTTAACATTCAATCAAACGGATACTCTTATTTGCCATTTGGTACATTTTTTTATTGCCAAAAACACTCGAATCGGTCGCTTAATACCTATTAGATTTACGATTCATTAGACAACAAGGATGACACGAAGAAGCTGGTACGATATTATCTACTCGACCCTGGGTCCCTTAAAGGAGTTTCGCCAGCCTCTGCCTTATGACTAGACCGGACGAAGGAATGTAGGCACACCGATGTCAAGAGACATGGGAGGGTTCCTCATCATAAGTTACACCGAGATCCATAGTGCATCACATACTTTCCTCCAATACAAACAAATCAAACTAGTTGTGGCAGCGAGTCATATCTATATACTGTAATATATACACATATTTAAGAATAAAGTTAAAAAATGTGTCGAAAAATATTTTTTGACACTCTCACAACGACGACAACCGTTGATATATCAACATTTGTAGGGGGAGGTATTTATTATGGTTAATAAATCAGTTTTAATCGTTGGTTATTGGTATTTACCGAATAATTCTGCTAGAACTTTTCATACACAAGGGTTAATAAACTCTCTTTTAGACCATAAATACAATGTAGATCTTGTAGTCCCGTCAGAGAATAATAACATAAGTGTAATCAAAATAAGTGATCAATTTACTATCCATAAGATAAAAAAGGGCTTTTTGTTAAACAAACCGTCCAATTCCAGAATGTATAGTAACAATTTAGAAATAAAAAATTCTTTCAAGCATTTTTTAAAAAAATTTATTTGGCCAGATAAAACAATTGAATGGACAATTAATTCATATAGATATATAAATAAAAATTTAAATATAAGTAATTACGATTGTTTAATTACTATTGGATTACCTATAAGTTCTCATATTACCGGGGCATTAATAAAAAAACTTAAACCTTCAATAATTTGGTTAGCTGATTATGGTGACCCATATACGCACAATCCTGCTAGATCAAAAGAAAAAAGAGCTATCGATCCAGTATTGGAGAAAATGATAATTAAAGAAGCTAATTATATTATTATCCCTCATTCTGAAACATTGAAAGCATATACTGATTTAAATATCCCTAGAGAAAAAATTAGAGTTATTCCGCAGTTATTTCAATATACACCAGTTTCTGCAGATTACTTTATAAACGATAAATTAACTAATTTAATTTATGCAGGCACACTATATGAAGATATTAGAAATCCAAAAGAATTCTTATTGGGTTATTTAAATGCCTTTAAAAAAAGGAAGGATTTGTCATTACACTTTTTTGGAGAAGAAAGAGATTTTTATTACTTTTTTAAACAAATAACAAATTGTAATCCTGCAACTTATAACATTAGAGTTAATCCCTATATTCCAAGAAATGAATTATTAGATATATTTAAAAAAATGGATATACTTGTAAATATTAATAATAAATCTTCTCTACAGTTGCCAAGTAAATTAATTGATTATGTACATTCAGGTAAACCAATTCTCAATATAGGGAGAGAATTAAATAAAGAATTTTTAAATGTTCCTAATAATCACGAATTTATTACAGAATTTTTAGTTAATTATAATAAAAACGAACAAAAAGTTGATTATCAAAAACTACTGGACTTCTATAATTATAAAAATAACTCATTAAAGTATATTTCATTGCTTAAAGAAAGGGATTAAATATGGAAATTGATTTTTCTTTGATAGTAGCCACATACGGCAGAGAAAAAGAGTTTGAAAAATTGTTGTATAGTCTTTCAAATGTAAATTATAACTTAAATAAGATAGAAATAATAATTTTAAATCAAAATGATAAAAATGATATTGATTTAGAAAAGATAATAAAAAAATTTCCAATGCTAAATATTAACCATATTTATTCGGATAAAAAAGGAAGTTCATATAACAGGAACCTAGGGATTAAAAAAGCAAGGGGAAAATTTATTGCCTTTCCAGATGATGATTGCGAGTACTTTCCTGAAACGCTAAATAAAGTATATGAGACTTTTAAATTGACGGGAGCAGATCTAGTTATAGGAAGGATAATAGATAAGTTTGGTAACAATGTTATTAGAAATTGGCCGAATAATCCAATAAAAGTAAACAAGAGAAATTTTTATGATAAGTATTCAGCGATAACTATTTTTTATAGAAAATCATTTATTAATAATTTATTTTTCGATGAAAAATTAGGTCCAGGAAATATTTATGGTGCGTGTGAGGATACAGATTTAGTATATCGCTCTGTAAAATTATCCGAAGCATATTATAATCCTGAAATAGAAGTATTTCATCCTGACACAACAACTAAATATATGAGTTTGGAAAAGGTTAAATCTTATGCACTAGGGTTTGGTGCTTTCGTGAGAAAAAACGCAGATTTTTGGACTGTTTTTTTATTTATCAAGGTAATTATTTATCATACATTACATTTAATAAAGTATTTTATTAGTAGAGAAGAGTTAGAATTAAGAAAAAGAAGAGTAGCTATTATTTACAGATTTAAAGGCTTTATGAGTTTTAAATTACAAAATAATAAATAAAATTAGGAGCTTATTAATAATGAAAAATGTATTTATCATAGGTTCAAAAGGCATTCCCGCTAAATATGGTGGGTTTGAGACATTTGTAGAATATTTGACGAAAAGAAAGGTAAGTGAGGATATCACTTACCATGTTTCATGTTTAGGGGAGAATAACGATGAATTTTATTATAACAATGCTAGATGTTTTAATGTGAAGGTTCCTAATGTGGGAAGTGCGAAAGCGGTTCTTTATGATTTAATGAGTTTACAGGAATGTATTCGATATATTAAAGAAAAAAATCTAACTAACAGCATTGTTTACATTTTGGCTTGTCGAATTGGTCCATTTTTCTCATTTTATAAGAAACAGCTAGAAAAAATGGGTGTTCAAGTATTTGTGAATCCAGATGGACATGAATGGAAGCGAAGCAAGTGGAATTATTGGATTAAACGTTATTGGAAATTTTCAGAGCGTTTAATGGTTAAACATGCAGACTTATTAGTATGTGATTCGCGGGGGATTGAGTCTTATATTCAGGACGAATATAGTCACTATCACCCTAAAACCACATTTATTGCTTACGGAGCTGACGTGAAAGAATCTTTACTTGCGGATGATGATCAGAAACTAGTTGAATGGTATCGTCAACATCAAGTAAAGCCGTTTGAATATTATTTAATTGTTGGCCGTTTTGTGCCTGAAAATAATTATGAATTAATGATTCGAGAGTTTATGGCATCTAACTCTAAAAAAGATTTAGTTATTATTTCAAATGTTGAGCAAAATGCTTTCTATCAACAGTTGCTTGAGCGAACTAAATTTGACCGTGATCCTCGTATTAAATTTGTTGGGACTGTGTATGATCAGGAACTTTTAAAGAAAATTCGTGAACAAGCTTACGGATATTTACACGGTCATGAAGTGGGAGGAACAAACCCTTCTCTTCTGGAAGCATTGGCATCAACAAGAATTAATTTATTACTAGATGTAGTTTTTAATAAAGAAGTTGGTGCAGACGGGGCCTTATATTTTACAAAAGAGCAAGGATCATTAAGTCAGTTGATTAATATGGCCGATCAATATACTCAAGAGGAAATAGAATTACTAGGAGCAAAAGCAAAAAATCGCATCATTAAAGAATATTCATGGGATAAAATTGTAAGTGACTACGAACAACTATTTCTGGATAGCTAATTAAGGGGATGTATAACAATGAAAGGGATTATTTTAGCAGGCGGGAGTGGTACCCGCCTTTATCCGTTAACAAAAGCAGTATCTAAACAATTATTGCCTATTTATGACAAGCCAATGATTTATTATCCATTATCTGTTTTAATGTTAGCTGGTATCCGTGATATTTTAATTATTTCTACTCCTAATGATACACCGCGGTTTGCGGAGCTATTAGGAGACGGGTCACAGTTAGGAATCTCGTTATCTTACGCCGTGCAGCCTTCCCCAGACGGTCTTGCGCAGGCGTTTATTATTGGAGAGGAGTTCATCGGTGATGACAATGTTGCCTTGATTTTAGGAGATAATCTTTTCTATGGCCATGGGTTGACGAACTTGTTACAAAACGCTGTGGAACGAAAAACAGGAGCGACGGTGTTTGGGTATTACGTAAACGACCCAGAACGTTTTGGCGTTGTAGAGTTTGATGAAAACGGAAAAGTCATTTCCATTGAAGAAAAACCGAAACATCCGAAGTCTAATTATGCGGTGACAGGGTTGTATTTTTATGATAACCGCGTTGTTGAATTTGCGAAAAGCATTAAGCCTTCCGCACGTGGCGAGTTGGAAATTACCGATGTGAACAAAAAATATTTGGAGCTTGGCGAATTGCATGTGGAGATTTTAGGAAGAGGTTTTTGCTGGCTGGATTCTGGTACGCACGAATCGTTGCTTGAGGCTTCTCAATTTATTGAAACAATAGAAAAGCGTCAAAGCTTAAAGGTTGCATGCCTTGAAGAAATTGCTTATTTAAAAGGGTATATTACAAGAGAACAGTTATTAAAGTTAGCTGAGCCGTTAAAGAAAAATCAATATGGTCGATATTTGATAGATATTGCTAATCAGAAAAAACGGCCAATCTATTTATAAAATGATGAGGTGTGCGTCGTGAAAATTTTGGAGACTTCATTGCCTGGTGTTTTGCTTATTGAACCAAAAGTATTTGGTGACCACCGCGGCTTTTTTATGGAAAGCTACAATAAAAAGCTTTTTGCGAAATATGGGCTTGATTTGGACTTTATTCAAGATAACCATTCGTTATCCCGACAAGCGGGAACGATACGCGGGCTTCATTATCAGTTAAATCCGAAGGCGCAAACGAAACTTGTTCGCGTTACTAGAGGCGCTATTTACGACGTAGTTGTTGATATTCGTAAAGGCTCACCGACGTTTGGTAAATGGCAAGGGTTTATTTTAAGCGCGGATAATAAGCGGCAATTGCTTGTGCCGAAAGGTTTCGCGCATGGGTTTTGTACGTTAGTGGAAAATACGGAAGTACAATACAAAGTTGATGAATACTATTCCCCAGAACATGATCGTGGTATTCTTTGGAACGACCCCGCGCTAGGAATTGACTGGCCGACGGCAAACCCAATTCTTTCTGATAAAGATACGAAACATCCATTATTAGTAGATGCAGAAATCAACTTTGAGTGGGAGAGATAATAATGAATCTTTTAGTTACAGGTGGAGCAGGATTTATTGGCAGCAACTTTGTTCGTTACATGCTTGAGAAATATCCAAATTATAAAGTAGTCAATTATGATTTATTGACGTATGCTGGTAATCTTGAAAACTTAAAAGATGTTGAAAATCATCTTAACTATACATTTGTGAAAGGTGATATTAATAACCGTGAGTTAGTCGATTATCTTATTAAAACTCACGAAATTGATGTAATTGTAAACTTTGCAGCTGAATCTCATGTCGACCGCAGTATTACAGACCCTGATATTTTTGTGAAAACAAATGTGCTGGGTACACAAGCGTTATTAGATGTAGCGAAAGCAAACAATATTAAGAAATATGTACAAATTTCAACTGATGAAGTATACGGTACACTTGGAGAAACGGGATATTTTACAGAAGAAACACCATTAGCACCAAATAGTCCTTATTCGGCAAGTAAAGCTGGTGGTGATTTACTTGTAAGGGCATATCATGAAACGTATGGTCTCAATGTAAATATTACGAGATGTTCAAACAACTATGGACCATATCACTTCCCTGAAAAATTGATTCCGTTAATGGTGACAAACGCCTTAGAAGGAAAAGAGCTTCCGATTTACGGTGACGGTAAAAATATTCGCGATTGGCTGTATGTAAAAGACCATTGTGCGGCGATTGATTTAGTGATTCATAAAGGTAGACCTGGTGAAGTATACAATATCGGTGGACATAATGAACGTACAAATAATGAAATTGTACATTTAATCGTTGAAAAGCTCGGTGTATCAAAAGATTTAATTAAATATGTTGCCGATCGTCCGGGACATGACCGCCGTTATGCGATTGATCCAACAAAGATTATGACAGAACTTGGTTGGAAGCCCCAATATACATTTGAAACAGGTATCCTTGAAACGATCCAATGGTATATTGACAACCAAGAATGGTGGAAAAATATTAAATCCGGTGAATATATGAATTACTATCAAAAACAGTATGGTGACAGATCATGAAAGTGTTGGTGACTGGTGCAAAAGGACAGCTTGGCACAGATTTAGTTAATTTACTTGTTAATAGAGGATATGAAGTTTATGGTTATGGACGAGAAGAGTTAGATATAACAAACTTTAACCAAGTAAAACAGGTCATTAGCGAAGTTAACCCTGATGTTGTCATTCATGCCGCTGCGTTCACAAAAGTCGATTTAGCGGAATCGGAGCCGGATCAAGCATTTTTGATTAATGCATACGGAACGAGAAACGTCGCTGTCGCATCAGAAGCAGTGGGAGCGAAACTTGTCTATATAAGCACGGATTATGTCTTTGATGGAACGGCGAATGAACCTTATAACGAATTTGCCCCGACAAACCCGCTCAGCGTATATGGGAAAAGCAAATTAGCCGGTGAGCAGTTTGTTCGTGATTTATATTCGAAGTTTTTTATTGTCAGAACATCTTGGGTATACGGAAAGCATGGGAACAATTTTGTCAAAACGATGTTAAAACTAGCACAAGAACGCGATGAATTGATGGTCGTGCATGACCAAATTGGCTGTCCAACGTATACAGTTGATTTAGCGAATTGTGTTTTGGAACTGATTCAAACGGAAAAATACGGAGTTTACCATGTTTCCAATTCAGGACATTGTTCTTGGTACGAATTTGCGAAAGCAATTTTTGAGGAAGCGGGGATAAAAGTTAAGGTAAATCCGTGTACAACAAAAGACTTCCCAAGACCAGCACCAAGACCGGCGTATTCGGTGTTTGATCATATGTCTCTTCGATTGAATGGTTTTAGGAAAATGAGAGAATGGCGAGAAGCTTTACGAGAGTTTTTACGTTATATAAAAGAGGACGAAACAGCAAAATAATTAAACCTACGTTGGAAAAGGTGAATAAGATGTCTTCGGTTTTAAAAGTGATGACCGTCTTCGGGACGCGTCCGGAGGCGATTAAAATGGCTCCTTTAGTGAAGGAGATCGAGAAATATCGTGATTGTATCCAATCGTATGTGGCTGTCACAGCGCAACATCGAGAAATGCTTGATCAAGTGTTGGACATTTTTCGTATTGAACCGGACTATGATTTAAATATTATGCAATCACGGCAGACGCTTGTCGATATTACGACAAGGGCGCTAGTAGGGTTAGATCGAGTAATTAAAGAAGTCCAACCGGATATCGTATTCGTTCATGGGGATACGACGACAACATTTGCTGCTTCCTTAGCCGCTTTATATAATCAAGTGAAAATCGGTCATGTGGAAGCAGGATTACGGACGTGGAATAAATATTCTCCGTTTCCAGAGGAAATGAACCGTCAGTTAACGGGAGTTCTTACCGATTTGCATTTTGCGCCAACGAAGCAAGCGGCGGAAAATTTGTTGAAGGAAAACAAGCCAAAAGAGCATATTTACATTACGGGGAATACAGCAATTGATGCATTGAAAACGACGGTAAAAAAGAATTACTATCATCCGATTTTAGAGCAACTGCAAACGGATCGCATGCTATTGGTGACAGCACATCGTCGCGAAAATCTTGGAGAGCCGATGCGGAATATTTTTACGGCGATTCGGCAAATTGTTGAAGAGTTTGCTGATGTGCAAGTGGTTTATCCAGTGCATTTAAATCCGGTTGTTCGGGAAACGGCACAAGAAATATTAGGAAACCATGAGCGAATTCATTTAATCGAACCGCTCGATGTTATTGATTTTCATAATTTTGCCGCAAGAGCATACTTGATTTTAACAGATTCTGGTGGTGTTCAAGAAGAGGCACCTTCGTTAGGAAAGCCTGTTTTAGTGTTGCGTGATACGACAGAACGACCAGAAGGAATCGTTGCGGGGACGCTCAAGTTAGCTGGGACGAATAAGGAGAACGTATATCAATTAACAAAGCAGCTTCTTACTGATCAAGAGGTATATGCAAAGATGGCAAAAGCATCTAATCCGTATGGGGACGGTCATGCTTCGGAGCGGATTGTTCAAGCATTGTTGTATCATTTCGGAATTCGAAAACAACGACCCGAAGACTTTTCTTAAATAGATTCAAAACCTTCATCGATGTTATTCCCGAACTGGAAGGAACAATGCCTAACCGCTGGTTGATAACATTGACGATCAATCCGCAAGGGCTTGATGTGACGCCGATGGATATTATCAACGCGCTTGTGAAGGAAAATATGGATGGAAGCCGCTTCATCTGTAGCCTGTGTTTAATGGGGTAACGTATTACCCGCATCAGGAAGGTTGGAGCGTTTCTGATGAATTGTTTGCTAATGGCATTTGTTTGCCGTCTGGCTCTAGCATGACCGTTGAAGAGCAAAACCGGGTTTTGACGTATATGTCAAAGCGTTGAAACGATAAATAGTAGTTTGGCAGCCTCCTGTTGAAGTAGTTCAACGGGAGGCTATATTTATTTTTTTATGATTTAGGACGTGCAAGAAGTGCTTAGGCTAGGGACAAGGGACGTTTACGACGGAAGAAGAATAGAAGATTCATAAAGGTGGTCAATTTATTCTCCCTTGTCAATTAGGGATATGTCAAATTCAAGAAAACGCGCGGATGATGTATCACATCCATGATGATTAGGAGGGTGGAAAGAATGACTTGGCGAGCATCGGTAGAAAGATGGCTTTCTTATCCGCAGCTCGATGCGGAATTAAAAGAACAGTTGTTGTGTATGCAGAATAATGAAAAAGAATTAGAAGATAGTTTTTACAAAAACTTAGAATTCGGCACAGGCGGTATGCGCGGGGAAATTGGTCCCGGTACGAATCGGATGAATATCTATACCATTCGCAAAGCATCGGAAGGATTAGCCCGTTATATCGTTGAACAAGGCGAAGAAGCGAAAGAACGCGGTGTCGTGATTGCCTATGATTCCCGCCATAAGTCACCGGAGTTTGCATTAGAAGTGGCAAAGACGGTTGGAAAGCATGGCATTAAGGCGTATTTATTTAAAGAGCTTCTCCCGACTCCGGAATTGTCGTTTGCCGTTCGTTATCTCGGGGCGTTTGCCGGTGTTGTGATTACCGCAAGTCATAATCCGCCGGAGTATAACGGGTTTAAAGTGTATGGCCAAGACGGCGGGCAAATCCCTCCAACTGTGGCGGATGCGATTATTCAATACGTCAATGCCGTCGAAAATGAATTGACGGTTGCAGTAGCAAGCGAGCAAGAACTTCTGGAAAACGGACTGCTTACCTATATCGGCGAAGAAATCGATGAAGCCTACCTTCAGCAATTAAAAACGATTCAACTAAATCCAGAAATAGTTGCGAAAGTAGCGAAAGAGTTAAAAATCGTTTTTTCTCCTTTGCATGGCACAGCCAATAAGTTAGTCCGCGCTGGTTTAAAAGCATTTGGTTTTGAAAACGTGACGGTGGTAAAAGAACAAGAACTTCCAGATCCGAACTTTTCCACTGTTGCCTCACCAAATCCGGAAGAGCATGCCGCGTTTGAATTAGCCATTCAATACGGTAAAAAAATCGATGCCGACATTTTAATGGCAACCGACCCGGATGCGGACCGGCTTGGTGTCGCGGTGAAAAATTTAGATGGTGAATATGTCGTTTTAACAGGCAACCAAATGGGCGCGTTGATGCTGGAATATTTATTATCGCAAAAGCAGGCAAAAGGAATCTTGCCGAAAAACGGCGTCGTTGTGAAAACGATCGTAACGTCGGAAATCGGCCGCGCGATTGCCGAGCATTATGGCTTGCCAACGATCGATACATTGACTGGGTTTAAATTTATCGGCGAGAAGATTAACGAGTTTGAACGGACGAAAGAATACACGTTCCAATTCGGTTATGAAGAAAGCTATGGCTATTTAATCGGCGACTTTGTCCGTGACAAAGATGCGGTGCAATCGGCGATTTTTGCCGCAGAAGTAGCGGCTTATTATAAAGCGCAGGGAAAAACATTGTATCAAGGTTTATTAGAGATTTTTGCGAAATACGGTTATTATAAAGAATCATTGCGCTCGCTAACGTTAAAAGGAAAAGACGGCGCCGAGCAAATTGCGAACATTTTAGCGACTTTCCGTAAAGAGCCGCCGAAAGAAATCGCCGGCGTTGCCGTTGTCGCGATCGAAGACTATTTGATAAGCAAGCGCACCATTGTCACGACAGGGGAAGAACAGACGATTGACTTGCCTCGTTCGAACGTGTTGAAATATCATCTTGCGAATGGCTCATGGTTCTGCCTGCGCCCATCAGGCACGGAGCCGAAAGCGAAGTTTTACTTTGGAGTGAGAGGAACATCGTTACAAGAGAGCGAAGAACTTATTGCCGAATTAGAAAACGCAGTAATGACGATAGTCCATCAAATAATTAACGTATAATTGGAGGATTGTATATGATTCTCGTTGTCGGCGGAGCCGGTTATATCGGCAGTCATTTAGTAAAAGAGTTAGTGGAAAAAGAGCAAGTAATCGTGCTTGATAACTTATCGACTGGCCATCGCTATTTAGTGGATGACCGCGCGGTGTTTGTGCAAGGGGATTTTAGGAAATAAAGCGGATCTTGAACCGATTTTTGAAAAATACCCGATTCAAGCCGTCATGCATTTTGCGGCGAACAGCTTAGTCGGCGAATCGGTGGTGAATCCGCTGAAGTATTATCAAAACAACGTTGCCGCTACCTTAACGTTACTAGAGACGATGCTAAAGTATAATGTGAAAAACTTTATCTTCTCGTCAACCGCGGCGACGTATGGGATTCCGAATGTCGAATTGATTACGGAAGATTGCCCAACAAATCCAATTAACCCATACGGCCGCTCAAAGTTGATGATCGAACAAATTTTAGCGGATTTTGCTTCTGCGTATGGTTTGAACTATGTCGTCCTTCGCTACTTTAACGCGGCTGGGGCGCACGAGTCGGGAGAAATTGGCGAAGACCATAACCCGGAAACGCATTTGATTCCGCTTGTCTTGCAGCATTTGTTAGGCCAGCGCGACAAAATTTTTGTCTTTGGTACGGACTATGATACACCAGACGGGACATGCATTCGTGACTATATCCATGTTACTGACTTAGCGAAGGCGCATATTTTAGCTCTGGAAGCTCTATTGTCAGGCAAAGAGAAAACCGCCATTTACAACCTCGGCAACGGTCTAGGCTATTCTGTTAAAGAAGTGATTGAAACATGTGAAAAAGTCACTGGCCGCAAAGCCGTCATTGAATACACCGATCGCCGTCCGGGCGACCCGGCGCGCCTTGTCGCATCCTCGCAAAAAATTTATGAAGAACTTGGCTGGAAAGCGGAATATTCATTGGAACAAATCATCGAAAGCGCGTGGAAATGGCATAGCCGAAATACTAAGTAAATTCAAAGCCTCCTGTTGAAGTTGTTCAGCGGGAGGCTTATTGCATTTTTACGTTGGGGGTGACTGTTGTGCCGAAGAAAAAGACTTTGCGACCAGAAACCGATCGTTTCAAGCATATATTAATTGAAGCGTATCAACGAGGGGAATTGTCCGACAATATCACCACAAAAGATATGGTTCAGGAGCTAGCTCATCAGTTAAAACCAATTTTTAAAAGGGATAATAATAAGTAGTATCGGGAGGTATGTAATGTTATCCTTTCAACAGCTGCCAAAGTCGATAAAAAACGATCCGCTACATTCTTCAAGATGTCCAGTCGCTGGAGGAGTTGGAGTGGATGGAAAAATGATTTATATTCAAAAACGGAAGAAGGAACTGAATCGTTTCAACCGGGGAGGATGGCGCTTTTGGCGAATGTGGTTATTGACGCATGTGGGGGATTGCTTTATTCGTTTGTGCGAATTTATTTACGACGGATATGTTCTGAAATGTAAAATTACGAATTCCCTCTATGTTTTGCATCATGGTTATAGAGATCCTCTGCTTCCTCTTCTAGCTATACCCGCTGTATCCATTTCATTGGTGAACTTCTCCATAACTACCCCATAGATGCTTCAAGATTGCTTTTTGTTATCTTCGCTTACGAGGAATCCTTTTTTACATAAAATTTCTTCCTCAATCATTACAAAACTATGATATGGATTGGTTTTTGGGAAGAAATTATCAATAACTGTTGGGAATTCACATGTATTAGAAACGGTAGAGTTGTAAAAACTTAAAATTTTTGTATGATAGATTTGTGTGCAAAAGCAAACCTGTTTCTTTAGAGGAGATGATGTGAAGTGGAGGCAAGTGAAAAAAAGATCAACGAGATACTGACGGAAAACAAAATTTATGAAATTCCTCCTTATCAACGGCCGTATTCTTGGGAGAAAAGCCATGCGCGCGAGTTGATAGAAGATATTTGCCAAGCTTATCAGCGTAATGACCCTGAATACTTTATCGGATCGATTATTACGATTGAAAAAGAACGCAACCGCCGTTATGAAGTCGTAGACGGCCAGCAACGTTTAACGACTTTAAATATTATTTTTGCGGTTATGAAGCAGTTGATCACACATCCTTCTAGTGTAGAAGATATTCAAAAAAGAATTATGCCGGTGAACCCTTATACAGATGAACCTGAGCAGCCTCGCCTGATAGTCAGAAAACAAGATCAAGCATTTTTTCAGAAGTATATCCTCATGGGAGAAGATATAAGCTCTGCACAAGAAATGAGTGAAACTCAAGCGAAGTTTTATGACAATATGCTTGAAATCAAACAAGTAGTTTCAGAATTAAGCGAAGTCGAGTTGCGGCGGTTGGTCAATTATATTTTAGAACATGTATATGTTGTCTTTGTGGTCACCGATAACTTTACCTCCGCCTACCGGCTTTTTAATGTCTTAAATGCGAGAGGAATGTCTCTTTCCAACGGGGATTTATTAAAAAACCGGCTGTTTGAATATTGTGAAAGCAAGCCTCTTGAGAGAAGCCGAGTGGAAGAATGTTGGAATGAACTGGAGAATATCGTTGGCATTCGGCAGCTGGATAATTTCTTAAGCCATTTGCGGACTTCGATCAAAGGGAACAAGCAGCAGGAAATTCTTTATCAAGAGTTTGATGAGATCCTTGAAGAATATAAAGAAGCTCCCGCTCGTTTCGCTGAATTTCTCCTGCGCTCGGCTCATCATTATGAAAAAATTATGGAAAACGATTTCGATAATCATCTTAAGACGCAAAAACTCATCTCTTCCCTCCATCGGGTTGCTCATGATGAGTGGATACCTCCTGTGCTTGCGTTTCTAAATAAACCGGTGCCGGATATGGAATTCGCTGATTTTGTTGAATTAATGGAAAAAATCACGTACCAAAACTGGGTTCGCCGGCTTGGCAAAACAAAACGAAATACGGTTTATTATCAAGTGATTAATTTGATCAATAAAGGATGTTCAGCGGATGAACTGATTGAAACGGTTAAAAAATATGCGGATAATAAAGAATTTGAACAATTGATACGTGCGGATATTTACCATTCTCCTGCTGTAAAAGCAATACTCCTTCGCTTGGAACAAGAAAGCCAAGATCAGAGCGTGGTAAAACAATTCCATGGACGAATTACGGTGGAGCACATCCTTCCGCAAAAGCTAAAAGATGAATATTGGATCCAACGTTTCACGCCTGATGTTCATCAAGAATTGGTTCATAAGCTTGGAAATTTGACTTTATTGAGCGGTGTGAAAAATTCTGCTGCACAATACTATTCATTTGACCGTAAAAAGGAAATTTATGAAAAGCGAAACAAAAAAGTGTCGTTTGATCTTACGAAAGAAATATTAGAGGAAAAGGAATGGACAAAGAATCAGATTCTCTCAAGACAAGAAAAACTGGTGAAAAAGGCGATGGAAATTTGGGGAATTCAATAGGGATTATGCCTGTTGTTTCTTGAATGTAGCTACTGTTGTCTATGAAGTTCCGACTGTTAATTGGTTGTCGTAAATACAAATTTTTATAATCGATTCTGAATATAAAGTGATGGTGTTGGGTTACAGTTCCAATTTGTAGATTGTTCGTAATCATATCTCTATTGCCATACAAAAATCAAATTCAGATGTTGATACGATAGGGTGATCAACAATGGTTTATAAAGCTTTGCTTATAGCAGTAGACCAATATTTAAATACTTCCCCTCTTCCTAATACAGTTAATGATGTTAGTGAAATAAAAAGATTGTTGTTAGAACCTCCGTCGTTTTTTAAAAAAGAAAATGTAGAGGTGTTTCAAGGGAACATTGCAAAGCGGAATATATTACACTCCGCTTTAACGTCCTTTTTTGAAGATGCTTCTCCAAATGATATATTATTTCTTTTTTGGGCAGGTCATGGCTTTTTGCATAATAATGAAGGTTATTTTGTTCCTTTCGATGGCGATGCTTATAATCCAGAAGATTCCATGATTAAAATGACAGATGTAAGAGATTTGATTGATCATACTATTGCTAGTACTGTACTGGCGTTTTTTGATACTTGTCATAGTGGTGCCATTGCAAGAAATATACAACATGAAATGGTAAGAGGCCTAGAGGTAAAAGGGTCGGGGAAAGTATTGATCGCTGCATGTACGTCAAATCAATGGGCGTGGGACAGAAATCGCCACGGTGCTTTTACGGATTATCTCATTAGAGGGTTGGAAGGCGAAGCTGCTGATGCAAACGGTGAGATTGATGTATATAATTTGTACTCCTATGTAAGCAAAAAAGTTGCTGAAGAGTTTAAGGATCAAACACCTGTAATGAAAAGCACCCTCACAGGGAAACCGTTATTATTAAAAAGAGTAGTGAAAAGAGAAGGTCAAAGTTTCGGAACGAGTCCAGCTATTGAAACGAAAATCGTAAATTCTTCAGGAGCGTATTTTTGGTTAGGTGATTTAACTTGCGAATATGACGAATACCGTGAACCAAAAGCAGGCACATATGAATTGGTATTGAAGAATCCTGATAGCAAAACGGAAAGAACGTTAAAATTGATGCAACAAAATAGCGGTCAATACGCTCTTTCAGTCCGGAATTTTGCTGATATGGTTACGATTGAAAATATTCGTGTTGAATCCCAAAAGGAGGATACAACAGTTACTATAACCCTAGTAAGTTTGGGGGACTATAGTTCATTTACCTTTCCTGAAATGTCTATCAATTTGATGGGAAAAAGATTATCAGCGGATGATATTGCTATGTTGCGAGTAAGGAGAATATTATTTGGTGAAGAATTACCTCGGTATGATCATTCTTCCGTATTGTTAGAAAGTATGATTATAAACCCCTCTAATGCAAAGATACAAGTGATTTCAAACCTTTTGCGTATCTTGAAAGAAAAAGGTTACACTATGGAACAGATCCGAGGAAAAGTGGTAGAACAACTCATTTTAACTGGGACACTACAGGAAATTGAGGATTTAACATTTGTTGTTGAGAATGGGGTAATCAAAAAAGTGTGCCTCCAAGGTTATCGTCCAAAATATTACGCAAATGTGGAACCAACAAAAATAGAAATCAATGAATCAGTAAATATTTAAAAAATAGTTTCCAATCATATTGTCCTTTTTTGGTTTTTGATGACCGAAATTTTAAATCGTTACGCCGTAATTTTATGATGAATGATAAATTTGCATCATTTAGTGTTAAAATACATAGTAAGATTGTACGAAAAAGGAACGATTAGCATTGTTGAGAGATGTCAGTAAGTGGGAACGAGTCGGGTATGGTAGAAAAAGTACACTGGAGAAAGAGGAATTGATATCTCCAGAGAAAATACATTATCTTATAAAATACCCGCGGCAGTTTAAAGAAGGAGTTTCTTGGGAGGATATTACAGAATTAATTGCCGCTGAAATTGGAGCTATATTTGGTTTGGAAATGATGAATGTAGAAATTGTAACTAGGAACGGTAGAAGAGGATGTCTTCTGCGAAATTTTGTAAAAGAATATGATGCAAAAATGGCTGAAGAAGGCGGAGTTTTATTATCAGCACTAGTAGATGATTATACGAAGCTCCAAGAATCCTCATTGAAGGGCATGGAACTTATTGATGCTGGATTCAAAATAATGAGGGAGTTTGCATATTGGAAGGCCATAAAATCAGAATTTATAGATATGCAATTGTTTGATATTCTTATTGGCAATCAAGATAGGCACCCATTTAATTGGCAATTGCTATTTCTTGAAACAGGAGCAAAATTCTCTCCCATTTATGATAACGGTGCTTCTTTAGGGTTTCGATTTGAAGATGAAAAGCTGATACAAATGGTCTCGAATCCCCAAGAAATGAACAAATATACGGAAAAAACAAGGGTTAAGGCGGGTATATTTGAAAAGAAAAAGGTCAAAGCTAAAGACTTGTTAACATATATTAGTAAAAACTTTACAGATGAGTTTCATCAAAGTATCCAAAAGTTAGTTGAATTTGATTTAATAAGGTATTCTGATTTTATTCAATCATTAGATATTTTAAGCGAGGCACAAAAAGACTGGTTATTGAATATAGTGCCTTTTCGAAGAAAGAAAATATTGGAGTGGATTGGAAGGGATGATCAATAACATGAAAAAAGTTCATACACTTTTAGTGGTTTGGCAAAATCCTAAAACCCGTTCTTTTTATCATATAGGAACTCTTTCTCATTATGATGGCTATTATGAGTTCACTTACACCTATAATGCCTCTGGTCACGGAAAACTGAAAGATGCATTGAATAACGGGTATATGTTGCATCCGGCTTTCCCAGACCCAACTAAAATATATCGATCAAAGGAGCTGTTTCCGGCGTTTGAACGCCGATTGCCGTCACCAGATCGTGCGGATTTTAAAGCCATTTTGTCCGATTTAGGTCTGGATGAGAATTCCACTAAGATGGACTTGCTTCAACAAACACGTGGGCGGTTAGCCAGCGACACTTATTCTTTTGAGCAACCGCTGCGTCTTGAAGACGATGGAAAGCTGTGTGTCAGCTTTTTTGTTCATGGCATGCGCTATCAAAATCTTCCTCAAAATTGGGCAACATGGCTAGCCATTAACGAAACGTTGAAATTAGTACAAGAACCAACAAACGCTTATGACCCTCATGCTGTTGCTATTTACACTCATGGGGGGAAGAAGCTTGGATATGTTCCGGCTTTTTATAGTAAGGCCATCTTTTCCTTGTTAGAAAATGGAGTGAACCCTTCTGTTCGTGTTGTGTATATGAATGAAAAATCAACACCTCATTGGTGGCTGAAAGTAGCCTTTGAGTGCGAGATTCCTTCTTTCCAAGGTGCAACATTGGATGAATTAGCCCCTGTTATGGGATAATGGTTCGGTGCCTGTCACCGCCCGAAATTTGTCGAAATATTGGTAATTGAAAGATTAGGGTTCGGTGCCTGTCACCGCCCGAAATTTGTCGAAATATTGGTAATTGAAAGATAAAAGGGAGGGTATTACAATAATGGGTAAGAACTAATGTTCTGTGATTGGGAGGGATGGATGAGTGACGGTGAAGATTTTAAGCATTGGGTTGAGGGGGTTAGAAGGGTATCGAGTGCAGGTGGAGGTGCAGGAAGTGCCGGGGATTGCGGCGATGGTGATTGTTGGGTTGCCGGATGCATCGGTGAAAGAGGCAAAGGAACGTGTTCTTGCTTCGCTTTATGCTTTCGGATGCGACTTTTTTGATAAAAGGCTTGTTGTTCATTTGTCTCCGCCGGAGCGGAAAAAGCATAGCCCGATGTTTGATTTGGCGATGGCGATTGGGATTTTGAAGGCAATGGGCAAGCTGACAGCGCCGGCTTCCTCCGATGCAGCGTTTTTAGGTTCGTTATCGTTGGATGGAACGATTCAGCCGGTGGATGGCATGCTTCCAGCGATATTGGCAGCAAAGAAGCTCGGTTTTCAAAAAATATACCTTCCGTATGATCCCACACTTCCGCTTCATCATTTGAAAGATCTCGATTGTATCTTTGTTCAGACGTTGGAAGAAACGGTGCAATATCTGCATGGACAACGTGTTCTTTCGTTACCCCCAGTTTTTCGCTCTCCTGAAATTATGGACTCCCCTCGAAAGCATCATCGAGATTTTCAATCGATTATTGGCCATCATCAAGCAAAGCGTGCATTGGAGATCGCAGCGGCAGGCGGACATAACGTGTTAATGGTTGGACCGCCTGGGTGCGGGAAAAGTTTGTTAGCGGAAACGTTTCCGTCGATTTTGCCGGGTCTTTCTCATGATGCGCAGTTAGAGGTGATCAGTTTGTACCAGCTGGCAGGAGAAAAAATCGAGAGTGGCTATCCACCTTTTCGTCATCCGCATCATTCCGCTTCATCGGTTTCTTTAATTGGCGGGGGAACGCACCCAAAGCCTGGCGAAGTGTCGCTGGCACATCGCGGTGTTTTATTTCTCGATGAAATGGCGGAATTTGCAAAAAAGACGCTGGATATGCTTCGCCAGCCGTTAGAGACGGGGAAAGTGACGATTAGCCGTATTTCGTCGACGGTGACATATCCTGCGGACTTTATTTTGCTTGGGGCGATGAATCCGTGTCCGTGCGGATATTTAGGCTCAAGAACGCGCTATTGCACATGTAGTCCGAAACAAATTCAAGCGTATCGAAATCGTGTTTCCGGGCCGATTTATGACCGGATGGATGTTTTATTACCATTGGAAGTCATTGATTTCACCAAAGAAACGAGGGTTTCGGAATCTTCGGAAACCATAAGGAAAAGAGTAGAAGAAGCAAGAAGAAAGCAATATGAACGTTACGGAAAAGAAATAACGAATGGGCGTGTTCCTTTTGAGTTATTAATGGAAAAAAGCCCGCTTGCTAAAAGGCAGCAACACCTGTTGCAGCAATGGGCATCCCAGCATCAATGGAGCAATCGTGTGCAAACGAAAATCATTCGGCTGGCAAGGACTATTTCCGATTTAAAGGGAACCGAAGAGATAGCAGATGAATCGCTTTGGGAAGCGATGACGCTAAGATGGCTGAAAACATATACGAAGCAACAGGCAACAGCGAGGTAAAAAGAATGGGACGGCAAAAGCGGATCTGGGTGCCCCATCGGTTTTATCATATCGTTTGCCGCGGCAATCGGCGTGATCCCCTATTCAAGGAAACAAATGATTTTCTCGCTTTTCTTCATATCCTCCACCAGCTACATGAAAAAATCCCGTTTGAAATAGCCGCATATTGCCTTATGACGAATCACTTTCACCTGCAGCTGCGCTCAAAACAGGAGCCGATTTCGAAAGTCATGGCGCTCATGAACAAACGGTATGCAAATTATTATAATACTCGCTATCGTTTGACGGGACATGTATTTGAAAAGCGTTATTATGGTAAATTGATTGACAATGATAGCGGAATGTTGGAAGTGAGTCGATATATTCATCTCAACCCGGTAGAAGCTCATATGGTACATGCGCCGGAACTTTACCGATGGAGTAGTTTTTATTTGTATATGCATCCAAAATCGCTGCCTCCGAAATTTATGAATATGGATGCATTATTAGATTACCTTTCAGGCACAAAAACAGAGCGGAAGAAAAAATATGCTGAATTTGTGAGGGGTGAGGCTGCCTGTCACTTGTCAGCCATCGAAAGCGCGTGGAAATGGTATCAGTGGAAAGGGTCCAAATGGTCGAGACGCCCTTGATGGGGCGGTTTGTTTTTATGGGTGCTGTTAACTGAATATTCGGTCTATTAATTGGTTAATAGGGCGTGCCGGCGGTCGGTTATGGAACAGTCCATACGTCACAGGTATATTTTCGTAAAAAGTTTATGGAGGAAAAAGGATTAAGAAGAAACGTGTAGGAATAAAGGGATTGATGTCCATATCACGAATATGGGAAGATGAACTAGGAGTGATTGGCGTAACAAATGTGGGCAGTTCTGTTTAGGTGATGCGCATGAGTGTTTATTGCAAAATAAAAATACAGAGGGCTTGTCTAAAAAGTCCATAAAAACAGAGCGAATGGAGAAAACAATGAGTT
>JAAROH010007836.1_pt1 | contig 29617 bp, 30 predicted proteins | sample 7248631 | NCBI WGS metagenome assembly JAAROH01 (sample SAMN09772309, study PRJNA484901) | compost metagenome | isolation source: Vermicomposting unit | place: India | reverse complement strand
AATAGTAATGGAGCGGGATTTAAGAAAATCCCACCCCAAATATTGACAAAGAGCCGTAAAATAAAAGAAATTCAGCCTTTATGCTGAATTTCTTTTATTATATTTCTTAAATTTCTTTCAAACTCCTCATCCATTTGGGGGTTTCTTTTTTTGAATTTAGTGTATATTTTCTTCTTCCTCCTCATAACTGCATTAAAGTGTCTTCTTTCCAATAGGTTACTTATGTTATCACTAGTAATCAACAGCCCATTTTGGTTTATACAGTAGGCTCCCTTTGTAAGCCCCATAGCCGCTAAACCATAATCTTGGGTGATGAGTATATCATCTTTCTTAACTCTGTTGGCTATATAGTAGTCAGCGCTATCCCTTGAAATATCTACAGATACAACTTCTGCATAGGGGTCAGAGAATTCTACTGCGTAGTTTTTTACTACTACAATCTTAATATTGTATTCCTTTGCTACTTTGATGGCTATATCCACTACAGGGCAGCCATCAGCATCTACAAAAATGACCATAATAACACTCCTAAGACCAATAAAGATATTAATTAAAGTTAAAGTATTACATTAACCTTATAAAACTGTATTTTTCAAGGTTTTATACTTAAAGTTAAAGTTTAACTTTAATCCTCTTCTGCACCATACTTCTTCTTATAATAGTAGATAGCCAGCTGAGTCCTATCCCTTAAGTTGAGCTTTTCCAGCATGTTTGATATATAATTCCTTACAGTTCCTTCGCTTAAGTAGAGCTTTTCTGCAATCTCCTTGTTGTTTAACCCTTCAGCTACAAGAAGTAGAATATCATGCTCCCTTTCAGATAGATCTAGCTGTACATCCTTTGTAGCGTATTTCTTTATTCCTGACACTATTTTCGAGTCAAATACCATATTCCCTGCATATACTGCATTGATGGCAGGAATGATTCCCTTTATGTTGTACTTGAGTATATACCCCCTACATCCTATGGAAAGGGCTTGGGCTATGTATTCCTGATCTTGAAAGGTAGTTATGAGGAGTATTTTAGCTTCTGGGTCCATTTTAAGTATCCTTTTGGCTGCCTCTATTCCATTTAAATTCTCCATTCTAATATCCATGAGTATTAAATCAGGTTTATGTTTTTCATAGAGCTTAACCGCATCATTTCCGCTATATCCTACTGCCAATATGTTTATTCCATTGGCACTTATTATGGTTTTAAGGGACTCTACAACTAGAGGGTCATCATCTACAATTATAACGTTCATTTTACTCATCCTTTCATCAAGGTAACATGCAATTTGAACCCATTATCGTAGCTGTAGTTTAAAAAACCATTGTACTTATGGGCAATTTCTTTTATGGATAGAAGACCTATGCCTCTAGTGTTTCTAATGGCTTCTTCATCAAATTTACTTCCATTGTCTTTTAATACTAGGGAATAGAATTTTGGCTGTTCTAACAGAATTATCTTTAACTTATCTGCGTCTGAATGTTTAGCGCAGTTGGTTATTCCTTCTTTTATAATGGACAGGATATCGTATTTCATATCAAAGCTCAGATTATCGTTAATTTTATACACCAGCTCTATATCTATATTTGGAAAGCTTGTGCACAGCTTTTCAATTTGCTCCTTCAAATCCACTGATTCGCTGTATAGATTATGGATACTCCTTCTTATATCATCCATTCCTCTTATCAGTGTTTCTTGCAGAACATCTAACTTTTCTAATACCGATTTGTCCTTAGTTATGATTTTTAGGGACTCCACCTGCAGAATGCTGCTGGATAAGGAATGGCCAATGGCATCATGAAGTTCCTTTGCAATTCTGTTCCTCTCCGTAAGGATAGCTATATGCACATTCTTTTCTCTGTCCTTTTTTAGCTGTTCAGTGTATTTTTGCAATAGGAGGCTATCCTCTTTTATTTTATCCCTAGCTCTTATGTTTTCCTCTAATATTTCATTTTGCTTGCTGGTGATAATGGAAATATAAGCTGTAAATATGGAGAACATCAGGTTTTCTACATAAAAATCCACAAAGATTAATGGCAGGGCTAGTATGATGAACCACTTAAAATCTTCATACAGGTCATAGACAATAAGAGGGACATACATTACAAGAGGTTGATTAAATAGGGCTAAAACTGCAAAGGAGGCATATAAAAATAACTTAACATTCCTGTTTTCTATCAATTCCAATAGGGAGGATATTATGAGAACTATGAGAAAGTACAAAGGCAAGTTCTCATCTGGGTATTTTTTGTAAGTATTGTATAAGCAAAATGCAATTATGAATAGCTTTTCCAACAGCCTTCTCAAATAGAACATAACAGAAATCTCCTTTAATTTGATAGACCATTTAAGCCCTTATAATAATTATATTTTCATTCATTACTAAAAACAATCCAAATCATGACAGATGTCATACTACATTGTAACTATATTAACTACAAGGGAAAAACACGAAAACATACAATAATAGTAAATAAGTTACAGAGAGGTGACAGGGATGATCGTAAAGGTTAAAAATCTGGTTAAAAGGTATGGAGAAAAGATTGCTCTTGATCATTTCAATATGGCAGTAGAAGAAGGAGAGATACTGGGCCTGTTGGGACCAAATGGATGTGGAAAGACCACAGCCATAAATTGCATATTGTCTTTACTAAACTTTGATAAAGGAGAGATAGAGGTATTTGGAAAGAAAATGACTTCCAACTCCTATGATATAAAGAGGCAAATAGGGCTGGTGCCACAGGAAGTGTCCGTATTTGAAAACTTGACCGTAAGAGAAAACATAGATTATTTCTGTGGGCTGTATATAGACGACAAAGCCATTAGAAAAGAATATGTTGATGAAGCTATAGAATTTGTTGGCCTTAAGGGCTATGAAAAGTTCTACCCTAAAAAGCTCAGTGGAGGTTTAAAGAGAAGGCTTAATATTGCCTGTGGAATAGTCCATAAGCCAAAGCTTATATTCCTTGATGAGCCAACTGTAGCGGTGGATGTTCAGAGCAGAAACTTCATATTAGAAGGAATAAAAAAGCTAAATAGAGAAGGCAGCACCATCATATATACTACCCACTATTTAGAAGAGGCGGAAATGCTATGTAGCAGGGTCATCATAATGGACAATGGCAAGGATATAGCTTCAGGTACAACAGAAGACTTAAAAGCCATGATAACTACTTCCGAGAAAGTAGTAGTGAGCTTTTTAAATGCAGAGGATGAGATATTAGGGAAGTTACGAAAAATCCCCCATGTAATAGATATAGATAGAAATGGCGATGATTTCATCATAAAGTTTGAAAATGGCACAAACAACCTTACCAACCTATTGAACTTTATAGCAGAAAACAATCTGACCTATACAAAGCTATACAGCAAGCAGCCTACTTTAAATGATGTATTTCTGGAGTTAACGGGGAAGGAGCTGAGGGACTGATGTATAGATTGTGGAACAACTGCAAATATCAAGGTAAGGACCTCTTTAGAAATTTTGATTTTGTATTTTGGACTTTAGCATATCCTATAATCATGGCCATATTCTTCAATGCAGCCTTTGGTGGCATGTTAAACCCAAATTTAGAAAGGGTTAAAATAGGTATAAGTGGCGAAAACCAAATACTACCTATACTTGAAGAAATAGATTTTTTAGACCTTCATTTAATAGAAGGGGATGAATATGAGAAGAAGCTTTACAATGAGGAGATCCATGGTTATGTTGATGATAACCTTAACTTGATAGTTGCAAAGTCAGGCATACAACAGACAATAATAAAGGAAGTGCTTGAACAGTTGAAGCAGACTATCAAACTCAATAGGCCAATTGACGGTAGCGAGTTTTCAGTAAACTACGTATCTTTAAGGAATCAGAAAGCCAATGCTACAACTATTATATTCTATTCTCTCATAGCGATGGTTTCCACCTATGGAGTTTTTGCAGGAATTGAAACGGTAAGCTTAATACAAGCAAATCTATCCAATTTGGGAATTAGGTTGAATGTAACTCCTTTAAAGAAGAAGGATTTTCTAATGGCAGGAACAATTGTGGCTTTTCTATTAAATCTATTATCAAATGTAATGCTTCTTTTATTTATAGAGTATATCCTAAAAATTGAATTGTTCAAAGAGTATTTATACAGTTTACTATTGATAATTTTGGGCAACTTGTTTGGCATAGCCTTAGGGATATTTATAGGCTCCTCTAATAAGAAAAGCGTGAATGTGAAAACTGCTACAGGTATAGCTGTTACCCTATTCTTATCCTTCCTATCGGGAATGATGAGCCCTTGGATTAAGATCATAATAGACAAGAATGTGCCTATTATAGGAAGGATCAACCCTATTTCCATAATCTCCAATAATCTATATAGGATAAACATTTTGGGAAGCACTAAAAGCGTAACAGAAGGAATAGTTATTCTCCTCATTTATACCTTGCTGTTGCTATTCATGTCCTATATATTCTTAAGGAGGAAAAGCTATGACAGTATATAGGTATTTTAGTAAAATAGCTTGGAAACATAAATGGGTAATCCTAGTTTATATATGCATCTTTTTTATCATCTCTGTAATAAACAGCATTGGTTCCAATGAAAGAGAAAGGATTTTTACAGAAACAAGGCTAGATGTAGGAATAATAGATAAAGAAAACAGTGAGCTATCAAGAGGTCTGAGAAAGTACATTGAAAGCAGAAATAATATAGTTGATACCAAAGAGGATGAAGACTTTATCAAAGAACAGATCTTTTTACAGATAGCCGATGGGGTGATAATTATTCCTGAAGGCTTTGATGATAAAGTGAAGAACAGGGAAGAGGCTGTTATTATCTATACAGATGAAAGAAAGCCTCAATCCATACAAATTCACAATCAGGTAAATAAGTATCTTTCCTTTGCAAATATTACCTATAAAGATGGGGAATTCATGCTGGAGGATGTAGATTCTGCCTTAAGTGAAACTGTAAATGTAAACCTTATAGCTAAGGATAAAGGTTCAGCTAATGATAGAATAATAGAATGGTTTAGGTATTATTTTAACTTTACTGGCTATGTAACTATGGCTGTTTATATATCTGCCATAGGCTTGGTCATGTCAGACTTTACAGATAAAAATATTGAAATGAGAAGAAGGATATCCGCCAAGGGATTCTTACAGTTTAATAGGGAAATATATTTGGGGCAGCTGACAGTAGCCAGTTTTTGTACATTAATATTTGTCTTAGGAAGTATTGCATTAATGGGAAGATATGTAAGAGAAGTACAATTTATTAAATACATTGTAAATTTACTTGTGTTTTCCCTTTCTGTTTTGTGTTTAACTTTCCTAATAAACAGTATTACTAGAAACAAGTATGCAATAAATGCTATATCTACCGTATTATCCTTAGGAACTTCCTTCATATCCGGGGTAATGGTGCCCCAGGAAATGTTAGGGGAAAAGGTATTGATGATAGCTAAATTTTTCCCTACCTACTATTTTGTAAAAGCTAATAATAAGGTTATCAGTTCTCTTTTGGATATAAAAGGTGAACTTTTAATGCAAGTGTTATTTGCAGTGGCCTTTTTACTCATTGGTCTCATATTCTCCAAAAGGGCCCAAAGAGCATAGCAATGTCTTTTAACTTCATTAAAGGCTTATTAGCATTCATATTTAAGCAAATTCCTTGTACTGCTAATAAGCCTTATTTTATATAATAGAAAAGCTATAAAAATTTTATATTTATCAATTTCAATAAAATATATATGTTATAATAGAGTAAACCCATTAACAATTGTAATTGTGCGGAAACTTAAAGATAAGGGGTGGTTATATGGCCAGCATAAATAGGATAAGACTTGCCAACCTGCCTACCAAGATTGAGAGGTTGAACAGGTTAAGTGAGCAACTAGGGAAAAACATATACATAAAAAGAGACGACCAAACAGGCATGGAGTTTTCAGGAAATAAGATAAGAAAGCTAGAATACTGTTTGGCAGAGGCGTTGGACAAGAACTGTGATTACCTTATTACCTGTGGTAGCATTCAGTCAAACCACTGTAGGGCAACTGCTGCAGCTGCTGCAAAGCTAGGATTAGGAGCGTATTTAGTTTTAAAAGGAGATGAGAACACACCTGTTGAGGGAAATCTCTTTTTCGATAAGATGCTTGGAGCAGAAATTAAGTTTGTAACTGGAGAGGAATACAAAAATAAAAGAACAGAGATAATGGAAAGTATAAAAGATGAGCTGGAGAAAAAAGGATATAAGCCTTACATAATTCCAGAAGGAGCTTCCAATGGAGTAGGTTCCTTAGGTTATATAAAGGCTATGGAAGAGATACTTAAGCAGGAAGAGGAAATGAGAATAAAATTTGATGCCATAGTAGTTACTGTAGGCTCTGGAGGTACCTATTCTGGCCTATATTATGGAAATAGAATCAACAACAATTCTGCTGTAGTTTATGGATTCAATATAACCGAAACTAAAGAGCATTTTCAAAGGGTAGTCATTAAGCTACTTGAGGAAATTTCCCAATATACTGGGAGGAAAATAGATGTTGTTATGGATGATATAGATATTATAGATGGATATGTAGGAAGGGGTTATGCTTTAAGCCGTCCAGAGGAGATAGAGTTTTTAAGCTATCTAGCTAAGCTAGAGGGATTGATACTGGACCCAGTATATACTGGAAAGGCCATGTATGGACTGGTTGAAGAGATCAAGAAGGGAACTTTTGATAAACATGAAAACATATTGTTTGTGCACACTGGAGGAATATTTGGCTGGAGCGTGGAGCAAAGAGGATTATTGAAATAATAGAGGTTTAGGGGGATAAGCATGAAAAGGATAGTTTGTGTTGGTTTAATATTTGTGTTGATCTTATTATTAAATGGATGTGCTAAAGAGGGATTAAGCCAATCCATTGGAATTAGAGGGAAGATTAAGGAAATATACTTATCTGAAGACGGAGACACCATTGCAGGCATATTAGTTGAGGGAGAAGTCCATGAAGATACCATGTATGATTATGCAAGTGTAGAAATAGACGAGAGCACTTACATATATAGAGGAGAAGAAGAGGCTACCATTGAAGACTTAGAAGAAGGGCTGAAGGTTGAAATAATATTTGCCGGTCCAGTTGCTGAATCCTATCCAGTTCAAGGGGTAGCTGAAATGATAAACATAATAGAAGAGTAGGGGTGGTATAGTGTTCAAATTAGATCCTATAAAGAAGATGACTGCTGAGGAAAGATTAAAGTATATGAATACCCTTTTAAAGGGACAGCTTAGTTCAGAAAGGGATCCCATAGCAAATCTATCCAATGCATCAGCAATTATAATGGCCTGCGTTGAGAGGCTTAATTGGGCGGGTTTTTACATTTTAAGGGGAGATCAATTGGTCTTAGGGCCCTTCCAAGGACTGCCTGCTTGCAATAGGATAGAAGTGGGAAAAGGGGTGTGCGGTACAGCTGTTGCTACGAGAGAGGTTCAGCTGGTACCAGATGTACATCAGTTTCCTGGACATATAGCCTGTGATGCAGCCTCCAACTCTGAGCTGGTTGTGCCCATTATAAAGGACGATAAGGTATACGGTGTATTGGATTTGGATAGCCCAGAAAAGGGAAGATTTACTGAACTGGAAAAGGAGTATTTCATAAAGTTTGTAAACATATTGAATGAATATATTGACTGGGAAGAGGTTTAGGGAAGGTTATCCCTTCCCTAAAATTTTTTTGTGTAAAATTGGCGGGTTAGAGGATTTTCCTTTTACTCATCATATATTTCTGTTGTAGTAAAATGCATTTTGATATATTATATAGATATTGTGTAAAAAAACAAATAAGAGAAAAAATATAGGACTTTTTTAAATATAATAGGACTTGTAAATACATAAAACCTGTGATAATGTAATACATATAGTATATGAAAAATATACTAAGCACAAGATGTTGAGTAGGAGGGGTTTTATGTTAAAGGTAGAAAAAAGGAACGGAATGGTAGTAGATTTTGATGGAGATAAAATAGTTAAGGCAATAACTAAAGCTATGAGAGAGACAGAACAAGGTGTGGACTTGGATTTGGCTATAGAAATTGCCGACAAGGCTTACAATAACTTTCTACATAGAGATATTATAGATATAGAGCAGATTCAAGACTTTGTAGAAGTAGAATTGATGAGGACAAGGCCTGATGTAGCTAAAAAGTACATACTATATAGGGATAAAAGAGCTAGACTTAGAAAATACGGCTGGGAAATGACCGACCTTCAAAGGGATATATATGAGAAGAAGTATAGATATGAAAATGAAAGCTTCCAAGATTTCCTTACAAGAGTAAGTGGCAACAACAGCTTTATTATGAAGGCTATAAAGGACAAGAAGTTCATGCCGGCCGGAAGAATACTTGCTGGGAGAGGCTTAAACAAGTTTGGAAGAAAGGTAACCTTATCCAATTGCTATGTAATGCCGAAGGTAGAGGATAGCATAGAATCCATATTTGATATTGCAAAGTATATGGCCAGAACTTATTCCTACGGCGGAGGCGTAGGAGTTTCCCTATCTAAGCTAAGACCAAGGGGTGCTAAGGTTAACAACGCTGCTAATACTACAACAGGTGCCGTTTCTTTTATGGACTTATACTCTATGGTAACAGGCTTAATTGGTATGAAAGGCCGACGTGGAGCACTAATGATCAACATGGATTGTACTCATCCGGATATAGAAGAATTTATCGATGTAAAAAATGACTTAAAAAAGGTAAATCACGCAAATATTTCAGTAAACGTAACCGATGAATTCATGAAGGCAGTAATAGAGGACAAGGATTTTGAATTGTACTTTAGGGTAGAAGCTACAGGAGAGGAAATAAGGAAAACCATAAGAGCAAGAGAACTGTTTAAAAAGATTGCAAAGAACAATTGGAATATGGCAGAGCCAGGGTTGTTGTTCATAGATAGGATAAATGGCTGGCATTTAATGAGCGAAGATGAGGACTTTGAATTTGCAGGGGTTAACCCATGTGCTGAAGAGACCTTACCAGCATGGGGAAGCTGTAATCTTTCTTCAATTAATCTAGCGGAATTTGTAAGGGATCCTTTTACAGATAAGGCTAGATTTGAGTTTGACAACTTTGCTGAAATGGTAAGGCAAGGGGTTATCTACCTAAATGAAGTTTTAGATGAAAATAGGGAATTACATCCATTACCACAGCAGAGAGAAATGGCAAGCCAGTATAGGCAGATTGGATTAGGAGTTATGGGTGTAGCGGATATGTTCATAAAGATGGGCATAAGATACGGCAGCCCAGAATCAATTGAATTGATTCATCAAATCGGTAAGGTATTGATAAACGAGGCCTTAAAACAATCTGCACTACTTGCTAAGGAATATGGCCCATTCCCAAGGTATAAAAAGGAGGCAGTATTAAAATCTCCATTCTTGCTATCCAATGCAAGCCAAGAAGTGCTAGATTTAATAGAAAAATATGGGCTAAGAAACAGTCAGCTTTTAACAATACCACCTACAGGCAGCATATCCACACTAATAGGATGCAGCAATGGTTTAGAGCCTATATTCCAAATATCCTATACAAGGAAATCAGAATCATTACACCAAGAAGATACTTATTACAAGGTATTTACACCAATAGTTAAAGAATACATGGAAAGACACAACATCTCCAGAGAAGAAGATCTACCAGATTACTTTGTTACAGCTCATGATCTAACCTATAAGGAGAGGATAGATGTGCAAGCTGCTTGGCAGCAATATATAGACGCAAGCATATCTTCCACAGTAAATGTTCCTAACGAATTCACTGTAGAGGAAGTAGAGGAGCTATATATTTATGCTTGGAAGAAAGGGCTAAAGGGAATTACAATCTACAGAGATGGATGTGCTAGGGACGGAATACTCATATCCAATAAAGCAAAGATGAGCAAGCTAGAAAGGATTCAAAGGCTTCAGGAAGAACTAAATCAACTTATAGTAGAACATCTAAAAGAAGATCCTGATGTCTGCCCAATGTGTGGAGGCACTATGATCCATAGCGGTGGATGTTCAGAATGTCAGGATTGTGGATACAGCCCTTGTTCAGTATAATCTGTTTTGATTAAATATAGGTTTGACGAATAGAAGGTTTGCGATTTATACAAGTTATAATCGCAAACCTTCTATTTCCTTTTAGAACAATTTTTCCTATTTATGTGATATAATAATCATGTTACATTACAACAAAAACTTGTAAGGAGTAGGGCATGGCGGGGCTACAGATAATAGAAAAGCTACCTGAAATAATACAAAAAGGCAAAAAAGAAGCAGAAGAAATGCTTAAAGCTTATGAGGACTTGTTTACCTATAGTGAAGTGATAGCTTTAAAAGATTATCATGGAGATAGCTGCATAAATGAGTTCTACAAAGGAGATAATCTTTTTGTAATAGCAAAATTAATAAAAGAAGACTATGAGGGCAAAATAGATTTAATATATGTGGATCCTCCTTTTTTGACCAAATCTAAGCACAATGGCAAGATAAACATACTATCTCAAGATAAGGAGTACACCTTTGAACTGTTTGCCTATGATGATACCTGGAAAGAAGGTCTTTATTCATATCTGGAGATGCTCTACCCCAGGTTGTATTTAATGAGAAAGCTTTTAAGTGAAAGAGGGACTATCTATGTTCATCTAGACTATAGAACAGTCCATTATGTGAAGATATTGATGGATGAAATATTTGGGGAAGAAAACTTTTTAAATGAAATCATATGGGCATATAAGTCAGGGGGAGTAAGCAATAGGTATTACTCCCGAAAGCACGATAACATTTTGGTATATACGAAAACTAAAAATTACATATTCAATCCCCAAAAAGAAAAATCTTACAACAGGGATTTTAAGCCCTATAGATTTAAAGGAGTAGCGGAGTATAAAGATGAGATAGGCTGGTATACTTTAGTCAACTTAAAAGACGTATGGCAGATAGATATGGTTGGAAGGACTTCTTCAGAAAGGGTAAACTATGCAACCCAAAAGCCTGAAAAGCTTTTAGAGAGAATAATACTTACTTCCTCCGATGAAAACTCTATAGTTGCAGATTTTTTTGCTGGAAGCGGAACTTTAGGAGCAGTGGCTGAAAGGCTAAATAGGAGATGGATAATGTCCGATAAAGGAGATCTATCAGCTGTTACCATATATAAGAGGCTTTTGAATAATCAGTATAATCCTTTTATATGCTTTAAAGAAAAGGGCAAAGAAAGGGATGGAGGAAAGCTATCCATTAAAAGTGGAATGGTAGAGAATGGTCTCTTAAAGATACAATTAGAAAAATATGAAATTGATCTAGAAAATATCAATATAAAAGAGAAATATAGAGAACAGATAAGGGAGTTAATAGAGGATAATTCACTAGCCTTAATTGAATTTATAGGTTTTGATTTGGATTATGATGGAAAAAGGCCCGTAATAAGCACAAAATTTGTAAGAAATTTTGATAAAGTTCTTGATTCAAATATAATACTCAAGGGTAACTTTAAAGAAGGGCAAAAAATATTTGTTAAATATATAGATGTATTTGGAAAGGAAAACTACAGTATCTATCAAATTAGCAAGGGGAGGATGACTTATGTCTAGAGTACTTGAAGGCTTAAAGCCAGAAAGAGTATTTTATTATTTTGAGGAGATATCCAAGATTCCCCGTTGTTCTGGACACGAGGAACAGATAAGCAACTATTTAGCAGATTTAGGAAAAAAATTTGGTCTAGAGACTATACAAGATGATTCCTTAAATGTTATAATTAAGAAACCAGGAACACCAGGCTATGAAAACAGCCCTACTGTAATATTACAAGGACATATGGATATGGTTTGTGAAAAGGAAGAAACCTGTGACCATGATTTCTCAAAGGATCCTATTAAATTGAAAGTAGAAGGGGATTACGTAACAGCTGAGGGAACAACCCTTGGAGCAGATAATGGTATAGCTGTAGCTATGTGTTTGGCATTGTTAGAATCAAAGGATGTTCCTCATCCACCATTAGAAGTGCTCATAACTGCTGATGAGGAAGCAGGAATGAATGGAGCAAAGGGATTGGATCCTAAAAACCTAACAGGAAAAATTCTCATAAACATTGACTCTGAAGAAGAAGGAAAAGCACTAGTCAGCTGTGCTGGTGGAGAAAATGACTTAGTTACAATTCCAATAGAATGGCAAAACCCAAAAGGTTCAGAAGCTTATTACATTAAGACTATGGGCTTACAAGGTGGCCATTCAGGAATGGAAATAAACAAAGGCAGAGGCAATGCCAACAGAATAATAGCAAGGGTTCTATCCTATGCTAAAAGCCAATGCCATGTTGAATTAGCTAACATTGAAGGTGGTTCCAAGTCCAATGCAATACCAAGAAATGGCTTAGCCCTAGTTTTGATTGATAAAAAAGATGAAGATGCATTCCTTAAAGCAGTAAAAGCTATGGAAGAGACTATCCAAAAAGAGCTTATAGCATCTGAACCAGATTTTAGCCTTGTTGTTGAAAAAGCTAATGAAAAAGTTGATAAAGTGTTTACAGAGGATAGCTTAGAAAGAGTAATTGCAGCACTTATGTTAATTCCTACTGGTGTCCAGTCCATGAGCATGGAAATAGAAGGCCTAGTAGAGAGTTCAAACAATATGGCCATTGTTAAGACCGAAGACGACAAGGTAACCATAGAGTCTGCTTTGAGGAGTTCTAAAGGAAGCTTAAAAGAATTGATTTCACAGCAGATTCAAGCTGTTGCAAAGCTAGTAAAAGGTACATGGGAGAGTCACAGCTCTTATCCTGCTTGGGAGTATAAAGAGGATTCTAAGATAAGGGAAATATTCAAAAAAGTATACAAGGAACAGTTTGGAAAAGAATTAGAAATAGAAGCTATACATGCTGGGTTAGAATGCGGAATGTTTGACGAGAAGTTTGGAGGAAGCCTTGACATGATATCCTTTGGTCCCAATATGTATGGTGTTCATACTCCCCAAGAGAAATTGAGCATATCTTCCGTTGAAAGAACTTACCAATTTTTACTAGCAGTGCTAAAAGAATTAAAATAATTGATGAATATTAAATAAAAAAATAAAAAAGGATAATAATGTATTATTAAAGTAATTTATATGAGAGGAGAATAAAAATGCATAATGAACACCATCATGACCATGATCATGAACACATTATTTTAACTTTAGAGGATGATACAGAATTAGAATGTCATGTATTGGGGACCTTTGAAGTAGATGATGTGGAATATATCGCTTTGTCACCAGTTGATGGGGAAGATGAAGGGGAAGTCTACTTATACAGATATGAAGAAGATGAAAATGGATTAAACTTACAAAACATCGAAGATGATGAGGAATTTGAATTAGTATCAGAAGCTTTCTATGAGCTGTTTAAAGATGAACTATATGATGGAGAATATGAATACTTGGATGAAGATTACGATGAAGAATTCGATGAATATGATGAATATGACGAAGATGAAGATTATGAACAGTAAGCATCTATAAAAATAAAGGTACTTCAGCTATAATAAATATAGTTGAAGTACCTTTATGTTATTATGAATAAAGAGAGGGATGTTTATGAGAATAGAAAAAGACTTTGCCAAAAGCTTAATTGAATTTATCGATAACAGCCCTAGCCCTTTCCACGTGGTAAAGGAAGCAGAAAAGGTCCTTACAAGAAGCGGTTTTAAAAAGCTGAACCTATCAGATAGGTGGAATCTGGAAAAAGAGGGCAAATACTATGTAACCAGCAACAGCTCCTCGCTAATAGCTTTTGTAGTTGGGAAAGGTTCTCTAGAAGAACATGGATTTAAGCTAATTGGAGCTCATACCGATTCTCCTACTTTTAGAATAAAGCCAAATCCTGAAATAGCAGTTGAGAATAGGTATTTAAAGCTGAATACGGAAGTATATGGAGGGCCAATACTTAACACTTGGTTCGATAGGCCTCTATCCATAGCTGGAAGAGTAGCTGTAAGGACAGAAAACCCACTAAAACCTAAAGAGATCCTAGTGGATATGGAAGAGCCTTTATTGATCATCCCTAATTTAGCAATACATATGAATAGAAAGGTTAATGAAGGAGTAAGTATAAATTCACAAGTTGATACTCTGCCAGTAATATCAGTTATCGAGGATGACATGGAGAAGGAAAACTATCTAGTAAAATTATTGGGAGAAAAATTATCCGTAGATTTTGATGATATACTGGATTTCGATCTATTCCTTTATGCTACAGAAAAGGGATCCTTAATAGGTCCTAAGGAAGAGTTCATATCCATAGGGAAATTAGACGATTTAGCCATGGTGCATGCAGGGCTATATGGAATTGTAGACAGCCAGGTAAGTAATCCTACAAACGTATTGGTCTGCTTTGATAATGAGGAAGTAGGAAGTAGTACTAAGCAGGGAGCTGCTAGCCCACTTCTAAGAACCGTTTTAGAGAGAATCTGCATAGCTTTTGGAAAGAATAGGGAAGATTACTATAGAGCCCTATCCAATTCCTTCATGATATCGGCAGATATGGCCCATGCTCTACATCCTAACTACATAGAAAAATACGATCCAACCAATAGAGCTATTATAAACGGAGGACCTGTAATAAAGATTGCTGCAAATCAGTCTTATACTTCTGATAGCATGTCCATAGCAGTATATGAGAGCATATGTAAATCTGCTGGGATTCCAGTTCAGAAATTTGTCAACAGGTCCGATCAAAGAGGAGGTTCCACAATAGGACCTATTTCTGCTACTCAATTGAACATTCCATCGGTAGATATAGGAAATCCTATACTTGCTATGCATTCCATTAGGGAACTAGGAGGAGTATTTGACCACTATTACGCATACAAGTCCTTTAAAGAATTCTATCAACTATAATACTAGCTTGAGGTGACATTTCTAGATGTATAAGCTGATTGCCATTGATTTAGACGGGACCTTGTTAGATGACCGTAAAAGGGTACCTGAAGAAAATATTCTAGTTATTAGAGAGCTAATTGATAGGGGATATGAAATAGTAATAGCTACTGGAAGAAGATACTGGGAAGCAAAGGAGCTTATTAAAGAGATAAATAGAAATATGGTTATACTGGCTAATAACGGAAATATAGTTAGAGAGTTTGAAAACGATAGACTGCTTATTAAAAAATATTTGAATATGGAAGACTTTAGAAAGCTAATTCGTGAGAGCAAAAAGAGAAACTTGCATCCCCTTATTTTGGTAGATGATTATGAAAATGGCATTGATATAATTGTAGAATCCGGAAATGCTACTGATTTTCATAAGATATATATTTCTAGAGCTAAAGATAGGTATAAAGAAGTAGAGGACTATTTAACCATGGAGGATGCCAATATACTTTCTGTTGCTTTTGCAGGCAAAAAGGAAGATATGAAAGGGCTATATGAATATATAAATGAAAGATATCCTAATATATATAAAGCCCATTTAATGGAGAATATGAATCTGGTAGAAGCCTTATTAGAGATAATGAATCCTTTAGGGGACAAGTGGCTTAGCCTTTTGGAGTATGCAAAGGAAAAGGGGATAGATAAGTCTGAAATAATAGCCATTGGAGATGACAACAACGATATAGAAATGATAAAGAACTCTGGGTGCGGCATAGCCATGAAAAATGGAAGTAAATACGTTAAAGAGGTGGCAGATATTATAACAGAAAAGGATAACAACCAGTCAGGAGTTGCTCATGAGCTTAAGAAACTGTTGAAAATTTAAGGGATTATTATGAGAAAAGGTGAAATTGATGGTGGATATAAAGGTGTACAATGTATATTCTGACTACTTGAGGAATAGATTTGGAGAAAAGGTATATAAACTTCCAATAAGCCTGCCTATTACATGCCCAAATAGAGATGGATGTTTGGGAACTGGCGGCTGCATATATTGCGGTGAGGAGGGAGGTTCCTTTGAGAACCTCTCCAATACCATACCTGTAAGGGAGCAGGTATTGAGGAACATGGGATACATCAGCAAAAAGTATAAAGCAAAAAAATTCATATCCTATTTTCAAAGCTTTACTAATACCTATATGCCCTTAAACCTTTTTAAAAGATGCATTGAGGAATCCATTGTAGATAATGTGGTAGGCCTATCAATTTCCACAAGGCCTGACTGCATTAGGGATGAATACTTAGAATTCCTGTCACAGGTTAAGGATAAGTATAATCTTGAAATAACTATTGAATTAGGCTTGCAGACGGTAAACTATCATACCTTACAAATAATCAACAGAGGCCATACTCTGGCAGAGTTCATAGATGCGGTTTTGAGGAACAAAAAATACGGTATGAGAACTTGTGCCCATCTTATATTGAACTTGCCCTGGGATGATATGACAGATGTTATAGAAAATGCAAAAATATTGTCGGCTTTAGCAGTGGAAGAGGTAAAATTGCATGCCCTATACATTGTTGAAGGAACTGAATTAGGCAGAATGTATAAAGAAGGGAAAGTCACTTTGATTTCAAAGGAAGAGTATGAAGAAAGGGTAATTACCTTCCTAGAATATTTACATGAAGATACAGTAATCCAGAGAATTATTGGTAGAGCCCCAGAAGAAAACACCCTATTTGTAAACTGGAATGAAAGCTGGTGGAAGATCAGAGATGAGATAATTGAGAAAATGGTAGAGAGAAATACAAGGCAAGGGATTAAGTGCAATTACTTAAACGGAAAGGCGTTAAAAAATTTAAAATATTTTATCGACAAATAGAGGAAAATTTGTTGCCAATGTAGAATAATTAATTTAATGAAAAGTTTGTAAATTAATAAAATAATGAAAGGAATGGTTCTAATGGTGTATTTTGTACTGGGGCCAAAGGGAAGCGGAAAAACTAAATGGCTTATCGATCAGGCAAATGAGGAAATAAAGAAGGGAAATGGAAATATCATATTTATTGATGTTGATGACAACCACATATTCAGCCTAGATTATTCCGTTAGGCTTGTCAATGCCATAGAGTTCAATATTGATAGTATTGAATCCTTCTATGGCTTTTTGTGTGGAATAATAGCTAGGGATTACGATGTGGAGAAGATATATATAGATGGCATATATAAGGTCCTTTCATTAACTGATGAGAATATACTTGAGCTTTCTGAACGCTTAGATAGTATTGGAGAAAAATTCAACACTCAGTTTTACATGGGTTTGGATGTGGATATTAAAGGAGTTCCTGAAAAGTATAGGGATAAGTGTATAGAATTGAAATTGGATTAAGGCAGGAATTTTCCTGCCTTATTTCATTATCCTGTGAATTTAGTGTTGTTTGGTCTGAAGGTAGCACAGTCTGTCTCTTCAGTATTTGTTGCATTTCTTGGCTGGATTTCAATTTTAGCAGCACTACACCTATCTCCAGGAAGATGATAATAGCATGTGTTAACTACACATTTCACTCCTTCTAAGTGGTCATTGGTCTTTTCAATGCGCATATTTATCCCCTTTCTATTGATAAATTTATATTGCGTAATTATTTTGTGTGATATTTGATCTTTTATACTATCAAAAAAATTTACGACCAATTAGAAGCAATCTAAAACAAATATTTCCGTTTTTATGATATAATCTATTTAAGCTAATATATGTTTAGATAGGGTGTTACATTTGGAACAGTTTAAGAAAAAGGGAATATTTGATTTTTTCTTTGAGAACAGGTCTTCATTAATTCTACAGTATACCAATGGCGATATTTCAAAAAAGGAATTTTTAGAGTATAATTTTAACTTTGTACAATCTATGAACATGAAGCCCTTTTCAAAGATTGACAGCTATGAAAAGGGAATGTATAACTATCAATACTATAATGTTTTAGCCAAGTATTATACTATGATGGCAAGGGATATAAAAAGAGCTGGCAAACATATGAAATACTATAAATACTATAAAAATCTTGGAAATGAATACTATCAAAAAAAGGATCAAGCCACTTATCAGCTTTTGAAATATTTGGAATTTAAAAATGTAGAAGCTTATTTTATAAATGTTGATTCAAAATACTTAAACAATAAGCTTTATGAAATAGTACTTCTTGATTACGATGAAGCAATATTCCACTCTAAAAGCTTGTGGCTTTTGGATATACTTAGAAAAGAAGGAGTATTTATAGAAGGCAAGAAGAAGTCCCTCATAGATGGATATATAAACGAAAAATACTAACCAGGTTACCTTAAAGGGAAACTTGGTTTTATTTTTGCTTCACTTCAGCAAAATATCATCATATAGCCTAAAAAGTCCAGCCTTCCGTTTGCGATGGTAAAAGTTCATTTTCCAAATCTAAAGAAAAGGTGATTTATATGGCAAACTTCATATTTGGCGGATGCGATACGGTTTATTTAGCTGAAAAGTACAAAACTCCTTTATATGTAATATCAGAAGACTATATTGTTGATAGGTGTAATGAGATAAAAAGGGATTTTCTAAATAAATATGAGAATACCTTTTGTGCTTATGCTAGCAAAGCTTTTTTGACCAAAGAGATGGTAAGGATAATCAAAAGAGAAGGACTTGGTTTGGATGTAGTATCAGGAGGAGAGCTATATACTGCTTTAAAGGTGGACTTTCCTGCAGAAAATATAATATTCCACGGAAACAACAAGACTATTGATGAAATAGAAATGGCAATGATGAATGATGTAGGTAGAATTGTAGTTGACAACGTGCAGGAGTTAGATGTGATTGATCGAATAGCAAAGAGATTCAATAAAAAGGTCAACATACTTCTTAGAGTCACTCCAGGGGTGGAAGTACATACTCATAAATTTATTCAAACTGGACAAGTGGATTCTAAATTTGGTATACCTTTGAGGGAAGAGTTAATAAAAGAAGCTGTATTAAAGGCTGCTGATTTAGAGAATATAAGCCTATTAGGATTTCACTTTCACTTAGGTTCACAAATTCATGAAAATAATGGTTATATTATGGCTGTTCAAAAAATATTATTTTTAATAAAAACACTAAGGGATGAAATAGGATTTATTACCCAAGAGCTAAACACTGGCGGGGGATTTGGAATCCAATATGAAAAATATGAAGAAAGAAAGCCCATCAGCTATTTTACCGATGCAATCATGGAATCTGTAATAGAAGGATGTAAAAAGTATGGCCTTAGAAGGCCTAGGGTTATCATAGAACCAGGTAGATGGATTGTAGGAGAGGCTGGCATTACCCTGTATACTGTCGGCTTTATAAAAGAAATTCCCGGAGTTAGGACCTATGTAGGCATCGATGGAGGGATGAGTGACAACCCTAGAACCAGCCTATACAATGCAAAATACGAGGCAGTTGTTGCCAACAAATACGATGAAAAACCACGGAAAAAGGTTACCATTGCAGGCAATTGTTGCGAGTCTGGAGATATCCTCATATGGGATTTAAAGGTTCCTGAAATTGAACCAGGAGACATTTTAGCGGTACTTTCTACAGGAGCTTATAACTACTCTATGGCTAGCAATTATAATCGCCATCCAAAGCCAGCTGTAGTAATGGTGTCAAAGGGAAAGGATAGATTAATTGTACAAAGGCAAACCTATGAAGATATAATAAGAAATGAGCTCTAGATAAAAATATTTCCCAAAAATTTATTTAGTAAGCAATAATGTAAAAATATACGAATATAGATGTAAAAGGTATTTCTTTTTAGCTACTAAAAACTGATATTAATTACTGCATTATTGAAATTCAAGGAGGCAAATATGGATTTAAAAAAGCGAGTAGAAAAAATATTTTATGAATTAGTAAACATAAGAAGAGATTTCCATATGTATCCAGAGCTCAGCCAACAAGAATATAGAACCTGTGAGAAGATATGTGAGTACCTAAAAAGCTGGGGCATAGAATATGAAAAGGGAATAGCAGATACAGGAGTTATGGCTATTATAAGAGGGAAAAAAGAGGGAATAACTGTTGCTGTAAGGGCAGATATAGATGCTCTCCCAATTCATGAAAGAAATGATTTGCCATTTAAGTCAAGAAACGAAGGCATAATGCATGCCTGTGGCCATGATATCCATACAGCTATAAATCTTGGAGTTGCAAAGATTTTCAAGGAGATGGAAGATGAATTAGAAGGCAATGTGAAGCTATTCTTCCAACCAGCAGAGGAAACCGTTGGCGGAGCTAAGAGGATGATAGATGAAGGCTGTCTAAAGAACCCAGATGTGGACTATGTACTGGCACTGCATGTAGACTCTTCCTTGGAAGTGGGACATGTCCGACTTAAATACGGAAGGCAAAATGCGTCATCTACTGAAGTATATATAAAGATAAAGGGAAAATCTGGTCATGCAGGTTATCCAGAAGCTTCAGTAGATTCTATTGTAGTAGCAGGCTATGTAATAACAGCTCTACAGTCGTTAGTAAGCAGAAATATCTCTCCTGTCAACCCAGTAGTCCTTTCCTTAGGGAGGATAAGCGGAGGTACAAAGGAAAATGTCATAGCTGGAGAGGTTAATCTGTCTGGTACACTGAGAGCTCTTGACTCTGATACTAAGGAATTTGTCAAGAGGAGAATTAGAGAGATTGTAGAGAATACTGCTAAAGGATTTGGAGCGGAAGCTTATGTTGAGTTTGTAGATGGATATCCTGAACTGATAAACCATCATGAGGTAATAGATGTAATAAAAAATACTGCTGAAAGGATTTTGGGAAAAGATAAAGTGAGCTTTAAGGAACATCCTAGCATGGGTGCAGATGATTTTGCTTTCTTCTGTAAGGAAACCAAGGGAGCTTACTACAATCTAGGATGTGCCAACAGAGAAAAAGGGTGGATTGGCCCCCTTCATAGCGAACATTTCATAGCTGATGAAGAATGCATTAAAGTAGGCGTTCTTTTGCAGGTTGAAACTCTACTGGAGCTACTAAGGAAAAAAGGATAAGCTGTTAAGGCTTATCCTTTTATTATTCTAAATTTCAAGGGGGTATTGGGATGATAAATTATATTTGGGCAGCTCTTCTGATTATAGGATTTGTAGTAGGGGCAATCAATGGTAACCTTCAGGAGGTAACCAATGCTGCTATTGAAAATGCCGAAACAGCTGTAAATATTGCATTAGGCCTTATAGGGATCATGACCCTTTGGTTAGGAATCATGAAAATTGCAGAGGATGCTGGACTGGTTCAAAAACTTGCCAACCTTATTAAACCAGTGACAAAAAGGCTATTTCCAGAGGTACCAGCAGACCATCCAGCTATGGGAGCTATAATTATGAACTTAGCAGCAAATATGCTTGGTTTGGGCAATGCAGCAACTCCATTAGGACTTAAGGCAATGCAGGAGTTGCAAAAGTTAAACAAGAATAAGGATACAGCTACAAATGCGATGGTAATGTTTTTGGCAATTAACACTTCTTCAGTAACGCTGATACCTGCTACAACTATTGGTATCCTATCAGCAGCTGGAGGTACCAATCCAACCAACATAATTGGTCCTACTCTTATTGCTACTACAATATCAACCACAGTTGCCATAATTGCTGCTAAGACTCTGGAGAAAATGCCAAGATACAGGATTGACTATGAAAACATGAAAAATGAATAGTGGAGGAGGGGGATAATGTTTGTTGATATTATAGATGCCATATCCAGATATGCAATACCGGTAATGCTTGTAGGCATTGTAGGCTATGGCCTTATTAAGAAAGTCAAAGTATATGAGTCCTTTACAGAAGGGGCTAAAGAAGGTTTTCACACAGCAGTGAGGATTATTCCTTTTCTAGTGGCTATGCTAGTAGCCATAGGAGTTTTTAGAGCATCTGGGGCTATGGATTTACTCACTAAAGCTTTAAGCCCTATTACTAAGACATTGGGAATACCACCTGAAACCTTGCCAATGGCCTTCATGCGCCCTCTATCTGGTGGTGGAGCCCAAGGGGTTATGACTGAAATAATAAATACCCATGGGTCGGATTCATTAATAGGTAGAACTGTATCAGTTATGATGGGTTCAACAGATACTACCTTCTATATATTAGCAGTATACTTTGGATCAGTAGCCATAAAGAAAACACGGCATGCATTACCATCTGGATTATTAGCTGATTTAGCTGGCCTTTTAGCTGCGATATATATATCTAAAATATTCTTTGGTTAATTGGAGTGGTAATATGATTAAACCTAAAAAATTAAAATTAGGGGATACTATTGGTATAGTTGCTCCTGGAAGTCCTACAACGGAAGAAAAAGTTGAGAAAGCTTATGAAAAGCTTAAAGAAATGGGGTTCAAAGTTAAGCTGGGGAAAAGCTGCTATTCAAAGTATGGATATTTAGCTGGCAGAGATGAGCTTAGGGCTGAAGATTTAAATAGTATGTTTAGAGATACAGAAGTAGATGGAATAATCTGCTTACGTGGGGGATATGGGACCATAAGAATACTGGAGTTTCTGGATTATAACTTAATAAGAGCCAATCCTAAGGTGTTTGTAGGCTATAGCGACATAACGGCCATTCATATAGCAATAAATCAGATATCAAATCTAGTAACCTTTCATGGACCTATGGCAGCATCAGATTTAGCTGGAGATATCAGTAAGTTTTCTTTAGAGAGTTTATTTAATTCAATACTCCATGAGGATTTTGATGGAAACCTTAAGAATCCCACAGAAGAATTAATCACCATAAACGGAGGGGTTGCAGAAGGACAAATAATTGGAGGCAATCTATCCTTAATAGCCAGTACCATTGGAACTCCTTATGAGATAGACACTAAGGGGAAGATAATATTCATAGAGGAAATAGGAGAAGAGCCTTACAGGATAGATAGGATGCTCAATCAGCTTAAACTATCCAATAAGCTTCAAGAAGCAGAAGGAATAATACTTGGCAATTTCAGCAATTGCATGCCAGAAGATCCTGATATGTCCTTGACCTTAGAAGAAGTAATAGATGATTTGATAAGACCTCTAAACAAACCTACCCTATACAACTTACAAGCAGGCCATTGTGATCCTAACATAACCATTCCCTTTGGGGTTAGGGTTAGACTAAATGCCGATAGAAAGGAGATTGTTGTACTTGAAAAGCCTACCCTTGAAGTTCACTAAAATGGTAGCTGCTGGAAATGATTTTATCATTTTTAACGGTTTTGAATATAATATAAAGGACTGCAAAAATTTAGCATTAAAAGCTTGTGACAGGCATTTTGGAATAGGAGCTGATGGAATACTCATCTGTAAAGAGAGCCATCGGGCAGACATTCAGATGCTCTATTACAATTCAGATGGTTCTCAAGGAGAGATGTGCGGAAATGGCATAAGATGTTTTTCCAAATATGCTTATGAGGAAGGGCTTGTCAAAGAAAGTTCTTTTACAGTAGAAACCTTGGCTGGAATAAAAACTGTGTGGTTGAAAGTTGATGAAAACAATAAGGTAAAGTCTGTAAAGGTAAACATGGGAAAACCTGTTTTCAATACAGAACACATACCTGTAAAATTGAATAAAAAAAATGCCATTGATGAGAAGATGGAAATAGATGGTGAGGAAATAGCCTTTTCAACAGTACTAGTAGGAGTACCCCATACAGTCATATTTGTAGATAATATAGAAGATGTAGATATAAATGGACTAGGGACAAAAATAGAGAATCACCACCTGTTTCCTAAGAAAACCAATGTAAATTTTGTGAAGGTAATCAGCAGGGAAGAGATAAAAGTATATACTTGGGAAAGAGGAGCGGGAAGAACTCTAGGTTGCGGAACTGGTGCCTGTGCCAGTGTGGTAGTAGGAAACGTACTGGATAAGCTGGATAAAAGAGTCCGCGTAAAAACAGAAGGAGGAGAGCTGGAAGTAATAGTTGAAAAAGGATATGAGATATTCATGAGAGGAGAAGCAAGTAGAATTTGTGATGGAGTTATCTACAACATAGATTCATCAATAGTAGATTAGTAAAGTCTGGGGGAGAGAATTGTGTCTGAAGTTAGTAGAAAGAGCCTATGGCAGTATTATAGATTCCCGATTATCCTCTTGTCGTCAATTATATTAGGAAGTATTATAGGGCTAATTATTGGAGAAAAGGCAGCAGTGCTAAAGCCCTTAGGTGATGTATTCTTAAACATAATGTTTACTATTGTAGTCCCTTTGGTTTTTGTTACTATATCTAGCGCTGTAGCTAATATAGTTGATATGAAAAGATTGGGCAAGATAATTGGTTATATGTTACTTATATTCATCATAACAGGTATAATAGCATCTATAATCATGATAACAACAGTACGCCTAGTCCCACCTGCTGAAGGAGTAAACGTACAAGTAGAAACCTATGAGGATATTGAAGAACTAAATACAGCAGAGCAAATAGTAACAGCCATTACAGTAACGGATTTTCCAGAGCTTATTTCAAGGAAGAATATGCTTCCCCTTATTGTATTCTCCATATTCTTTGGTGCATGCGTAAGCTTATTGGGGGAAAAGGCTAAGCCCATAACCAATATATTGAATATACTATCTGATGTATTCTTGAAGATGGTATCCTTGATAATGTATTATGCTCCTATTGGGTTAGGGGCCTATTTTGCAGCTTTAGTAGGAGAATTTGGCCCAGAGCTATTAGGCTCCTATGCAAGAGCAATGGCAGTTTACTATCCTATAACTATCCTTTACTTCTTCATAGCCTTCTTCTTCTATGCTTATTTTGCTGGCAGAATGGAAGGAGTAAGAGTATTCTTTAAGAACATATTTCCTGCTGCAGTAACATCTCTAGCAACTCAATCCAGCATTGCAACTATGCCTGTAAACTTAGCTGTCGCTAAAAAAATAGGGGTTCCAAAGGATATTAGGGATATCATCATACCTATTGGAGCTACAGCCCATATGGATGGCTCCTGCTTAAGTGCCATACTTAAAATATCCTTCCTATTTGGAATCTACAACATCCCCTTTGAAGGAATAAGCACCTATATAACAGCTATAATAATATCAGTATTAAGTGGGGTAGTAATGTCAGGAGTTCCTGGTGGAGGATTAATAGGGGAGATGCTCATAGTAAACTTATACGGTTTTCCACCAGAAGCCTTTCCAATAATAGCCACCATTGGATATTTAGTTGACCCTCCAGCTACAATGCTTAATGCAACAGGAGATACTGTAGCTTCAATGATGGTAACAAGAATATTGGAAGGCAAGGATTGGATAGCTAAGAAGCTTACAGCTAATGAAGTTGAATAAATATAGTTATTTGCCGTCGGTCTTTAAAATGAGATGTACTAGGCTGGCGGCAATTTTTGTATAATAATAACAGAATATTCAGCATTATAGATTATAATTTTTAATAATGGTATAATAATATAATAAAAATATTCAAAATTAATAGATAATAAGTATTCAATGATATTAACTAAAGACCATTATGGGTATAAATTATAATAAAAGGGGGGTAATATATGAGAAGGCTGAATATGATAATACTATTTGTCATATTAGCCCTAGTATTTGTTGGCTGCAGTAAAGCTAACAACCCTAAAGAAAAGGCTGAAGAGTTTCTCAACATATATTATGGTCAGTATGAAATGAAAGATGAAATAAAGGAAATAGCAAATCAAAGCAACCTGGGAAGTACAAATTCAGGAGAGGATTTACTTATTGTATGTAGTGAAGGTCAAGCTCAAGCAATTATGGAGTTTATAGATGAGAATTTCAAGGATATGTTAACAGACAATGCAAAAGAATTGCTAGTTTCTAATAGATTAATTCCTAAATTAGATGTGTTGGATTCGGATATTGTAAAAGCCACTGTAACAAGTGTAGAATTTGATGAGGATAAAGAGGATAAGGAAAACTTATCATTTAATGTAAGCATTGAATATGAATATGAAGATGGTAGCACATCCACTTCTTCAGCCAAAGGATGGATAAAGATAGTTGAAGAAGAAGGTAAATTAAAGGTAGATGGTTTTAGATTTTATTAGCTTTTAATTTTATATAAAAAGAAAGCTCGACTGTAGGGGGTAGTGCTGAAGTCGAGCTTTTATAATGAGGGCTAATAAAGCTTGCCAATATATGTGAAGGCCTTATCTGTTAAGCCCTTGATAGCAGATGTATGTTTTTCATCATGTACTACAATACAGCTGGTGGATGGCCCTCCAGACTTCAGTAAGTCTACCTTAAAAGAAGGATCTATTTCCACCTTTAGGCCTGATAGTCTCTCTAATGTTTTGAGTTCATATCCAATTCCCTTTGAGCCTACTGGAATTGCTTCTACAACCTCCTTGCACTTTGAAATTGATACGTAATCTTTTAGCTCAAGGACATCCTTTGATTCTAAGACTTCACTGCCTACTAGGGGATAGCCTAGAAGGCTTATTCTCATCCCCTTTTTTGCTTTTTTTATCTTTAAATCTGAAACCTTTGCCCTTGATATAACAGTGATTCCAATGCCAGTCATATATGAAGGAAAGTTTTCTTCCGTACTTCCTGTAAGCAATACATGAGAAAGGTTGTTTTTTGCTAGTTCATCCTCTATAGCGGTGATTATCCTCTTCCCAGTGGGATTCATTTCAACAGATAGAGTATCTGATATTACTACAGGATTAGCTCCTACACATAGGGATTCTGCAAGGGCTACCTTTATACAAGCCCTTCCTACAATATCTTCATCTACTTTTAACTGGTCATATTCTTTGCTCCCAATAGACCCCATGCTGTCACAGGAGATTACGTAAGCTATATCCTTTTCATAGATGATTATCAAATCCCTATACCTTTCAATCATATGCCATTACCTTCCTCTTATTTATTGTTTTATTAATAATAGCTGTAAATGCCTTTTTCTATAATAAAGCCTACTGAAAAGTTTATTTAATAAATACCTTAGACTATACTTGCTACCACATAGGGAATATTGTTTTTTGGATTTTCTATTAGATCAACATCAATAGAGAAAGCAGATTTAATGCTCCTTGGAGTTATAACCTTATTTGGACGGCCTAAATCCATAATCCTTCCATCTTTCATTATGAGTATTTCATTGCAGAACTGGCAGGCTAGATTTATATCATGTAGCACAGCTATGACTAAAATTCCTTGTTTTGCTAGCTCTCGCACAAATGAAAGTATTTCAATTTGATATTTAATGTCCAGGTGGGAAATAGGTTCATCCATGAGGAGTATCTTTGGTTCTTGTGCTAATGCTCTTGCAATATAAACCCTTTGTTTTTCACCACCGCTTAGTTGGTTGATCATCGTGTCTCTAAACTGCCAGGTGTTAGTCATTTCCATACACTTTCTAACTATATCTTTATCCTCTTTTCTTTCAGGCTGAAACCTTCTTAGAAAAGGCATCCTGCCCATCATGACTATATCATAGCAGGTAAACTGAAAATCGCATCTAATGTCCTGAGGCACATAGCTTATATACCGGGCTTTCTCCTTTATGGAAAGCTCCCTTATATTCCTGTCCTCTATGAAGATGTTCCCAAAAGTTGGCTTTAAATATCCAGATATATTCTTTAGCAAGGTAGTTTTGCCACTTCCGTTGGAACCAATTATACCTATTACCGTGCTTTCCCCTACTGAAAAGTTCAATCCCTTTAATACTTCCTTTTTTCCATAGGAAAAATGTAGGTTTTCTACTCTCAAAATAGGCATACTATCACATTCCTTCGTTCTTGCGTTTTTCTTTAATCAACAGATATATGAAAAAAGGGCCTCCAAAGGCAGCAGTAATTATGCCAATTGGTATTTCTGCTGGCTTTAGTATTATTCGCGCTAAGGTATCAGCAAAGGTCAGGAATATTGCTCCTGTGAGAGCGCTGAAGGGTACCATTATTCTATTATCAGGGCCTACTAGTATTCTGCATATGTGGGGGATTATAAGCCCAACAAAACCTATAATCCCTCCAATGGATACGCTAGCAGCAGTAACTAAAGAGCCTGCTATGAGTATTATCTTTTTTACCATTTCAGTATTTACACCTAAGTGTTCTGCAACTTCCTCTCCTGTAAGTATGGCATTTACATCCCTTGAAAAGGAATACATAACAAAGGTGCCAATAACAATTATAGGTGCAGCAAAAGTAAGGGCTTTCCAGCTGGTCAGATTAAATCCTCCCATGGTCCAGAAAATGATTTTATTAAATTCTTCCCGATTTAATAACATCATAAGGGATATGAGTGCATATGTAAAAGAACTTATAGCTGTACCTGCTAGAATCATGGTTGTCATGGATATTCTAGTTCCAGCTCTAGAAATAGTATAAACTACAAATACTGTGGCTAAGGAAGTAACAAAGGCTGTTATGTTAATTGCCAATAGGTTCAAGCCCAATATTATAGCTATGGTGGCTCCAAAGGCTGCTCCTGAAGATATTCCTAAAACATAAGGATCAGCCATTGGATTTCTCAAAAGGCCTTGAAAAAAAGCACCTACCACCGAAAGACCCATTCCTACAATTGCAGAAGCTATTACCCTTGGAAGCCTTAAATTAAGTACTATGGTTTTAGATATGTTGTCTCCGTTATTTCTCAATACATTCATCATCTGTTCAAGGGTTAATTTTACTGCCCCTGTAGATATGGATATGACCATCATTAGGATTAGAAGAATAAAAGCTGTTGTAAAATATAGGCTTTTTTTGTAGCTCACTTAATTGAATACCTCCGGATGTAAGAATTTTGCTATCTCTTCAAGACCTAAGACTATCCTATTGGTAGCCCTTGAAATTATGTCATCATTGCTAACTACGTATATATTGTTATTTTTAACGGCGTTAGTCTCTTTATATCCTTCCATGTTTTTTATTGTTTCTACATCTCCAGCATAGGATGACATTACAATTGCGTCAGGATTTTTTCTAACCAATTCTTCAATGCTATACTGAACCCATCCTTCTGTATCTTCAGCAATGTTTTGACCTCCAGCTAGATTTATCAGCTCATGAATAAAGGTTCCACTGCCAGCAGTCCAGTTGCCATTTATATCTATTAGGTGGAACACTTTGATCTTAGGCCTATCCTTTACCTTGTTGCTTATCTCTTGGATTTTGCTTTTCATTTCATTGACTATTGTTTGAGCCTTTTCTTCTTTGTTGGTTATCTTACCTAACATTTCAATGGATTCATAGATATTATCAATGCTTTTAGCTTCTATCACCACAACGGGAATTCCCATTTTTTCTAAGGTTTCCATTTCTTCTTTTCCAGATAGGGTAGAAGCAAATACTATATCAGGCTCTTGAGCAGTAATTAGCTCAATGTTTGGTCCTTTAAAACCACCTACCTTAGGCAGGTCTTTTACTTCTTCAGGGTATGTATCATATTCAGTGACTCCTACCACTCTATCTCCTGCACCTACAGCAAATATTAGCTCTGTAACTGATGGTGCAAGGGAAACTATCCTTTCAGGTTCTTTTTCAATGGTTATTTCTCGACCCAAAAAATCTGTAATAGTTAAGGGAAATTGACTTTTTACAGTTTCACCATTGCCCTCTGCTTCATTGCTTGTTTGAGCAGAGTTATCCTCTTTTGAACAAGCTGTTAGACTAAAGGATAGGGCAATAATTAATAGCAATATGATGAGATTTTTAGTTTTTTTCATGGCAATCCTCCTCAATATGTTAGTATTTTAATATGAAAAAGGTCTACCTTGGAGGTAGACCTTTTAGTCAAAATTGGTATAAAA
>JAAROH010007835.1_pt1 | contig 29728 bp, 24 predicted proteins | sample 7248631 | NCBI WGS metagenome assembly JAAROH01 (sample SAMN09772309, study PRJNA484901) | compost metagenome | isolation source: Vermicomposting unit | place: India | reverse complement strand
AGCTTCACTGGAATACATCGCAGCCGAAAAAATTTTATATTTTTTCGGTGAACTACGGCTCTGCCAACGCCTGAAGGCTCGGCAGTCACCGAGTTTTCTTTATAAAAATATTGATGACTGCTCAAAAATATAATAATTTCCATAATATTAAGAGGCTAACTCCATATATTCCGCAACAAACCGAAAAACATTTTGATAGTCCAATTTTCCATTTTTATACAAAAGTTCTGCGCGTTGAATTTCTGCTTCTGCAACCTGTGATTTTAACTTTACCTCCCTTAAAGTAATCGTACCGTTTAATAACTCCAGAGCCCATTTTTTTAAATTTTCATTATGAGATTGATATAAAACGTAGGATATATAACTAATCCGATCCAATGCAAACTCCCCCTAAAAAGTTTTTATTCTCTTAAATATAATTCTTCAATAGGATAGCTTCTTCCTTCTAAAATTTCGAATGTTTTGTCTACAAATATCTACATGTTTTTACATGAATTACATCCAAAAAGGTACTACAAAATATTGTCCGTTCGCTTATCTTTTTTAATAAAAGAGCTTTTTGGCTGTACCCTTACATAAATTTCACAGTAAATTGGAAAAATAAAACGATACTACGGATAAATTAAATGTCTTTCATGCGATTTTTTTTAAGATAGAATTGCTACTTTCACGATTTATAATGGGAGGGATAAAATTGGAACCGTATGAAACCATTCCACCGCAAAAAATCCACTGTTATACAGAATACGATGTGTTGAAAAAAGTAATTGTATGTCAACCGCAATATATGACAATCCGAGATGTTATTAATGAGACTCAAAAGCATTTTAAGAATGAAGGGATACATATTGAAAAAGCTTTGGAACAACATAGCCAATTTGTTGATACATTAAGGCAAAATCATGTTGAAGTCTATTTACTCCCCTACCATCGGAAATATCCTGAGCAAGTGTTTACGAGGGACATCGGTTTTGTTCTCGGAGAAACAATATTTGTTGCTGATATGGCTAGTAAGGTTAGAAACGGAGAAGAAGAAGTCTTGAAACGGTGGTTAGAGGACGAAGAAATTTCTTACTATAATATTATTGGTCATCAAATTGAGGGTGGCGATGTCATTATTGATCGTGACCGCATATATATCGGGTTAAGTGACAGAACCAAAAAGGAAGCGATTGAACAGATTCAAAAGCTGTTGAATAAGCAATTTGAAATTATTCCGGTTCACTTTCATGAAAAATATTTGCATCTGGATTGTGTGTTCAATATTGTCTCACCTGATGTCGCTTTAATTTTCCCGGGAGCATTGGATCAAGAACATATTGGAAAATTAAAAGAGCGATATGAATTAATTGAAGTAACAGAGGAAGAGCAATTTACACTAGGAACAAATGTTTTATCAATTGGCAACCGGAAAATTATTAGTCTCCCGGTTAATAAAAAAGTCAACGAAGCTTTGAGAAATCATGGTTTTGAAGTCATCGAAGTCGATATAACAGAAATCATTAAATCAGGCGGCTCATTCCGGTGCTGTACATTGCCGATTGAGAGAACTGAGTCCAATTAAAAAGAACATGTAGTCCTCGAAACAAATGAGGACTATTTATTTAAAAAAAAACAAATAAATATATTGACAATATATAATTTAATAAATAAAATAAAAACTGAGAGGTGATTCATATGTCAGTAAATAATATTGGAGAAACTGTACATTTAACTAGAAAAGCAATGGAAACAAGAGAGAAATTATTAAATGCAGCAGAAAAGGTATTTGGAAAAAAAGGATATTTTGAAACGTCGGTGGTGAACATAACTCAGGAAGCCGGTGTGGGGCAAGGGACATTTTACAATTATTTTCAGTCAAAAAAAGAAATTTTTGATGCACTAATTCATGAATACAGTCGTCAGCTTAGAAAAACGATTAAGGAAGAAATGAAAAATTCTGCAACACATGAAGAGGCACAAAGAAAAGGATTCCTTGCATTCTTTAATTGGGTAAAAAAACATCCAGACCTATATAGTATTGTCCAGCAAGCAGTTGTTGTTGATCAGGAATTATATCGGTGGTATTATGGAAAACTTGCTTCCGGCTTTTTGAAGAGTTTATCGGCCGGAGTTGAAGACGGGGAATTTAAAGATACTCACTTAGAGACTGTTGCCTATTGTTTAATGTCGATTGGCCAATTTTTAGGAATGCGTTGGGTCTTTTGGGAAGGCAAGGATGTACCTGATGATGTGTTTAATGCTGCAATGGGACTGATTTTTAACGGGATAAAAAATGTATAAAGGAAGGGGTTTTCTATGAAAGGAATTGCCTATTGGATTGAAAAGCGGGAAATCATCACCCCGGATCGGATTGCAGTAATTACTGAAAAAGATCAGCTGACATATAAAGAACTAAGTGAAAAAATTAGGAATGCAGCACTATATCTAAAAAATGAGTATAACGTTAATAAAGGTGACCGTATAGCCATACTATCACAAAACAGGGTTGAGTATATTATTTTATTATTTGCAATTGCAAAACTCGAATGTGTAGCTGTCCCCTTAAATATTCGTCTGAATGTAAATGAACTTATATTTCAATTAAAAGACAGTGGAACATCGATATTAGTTGCTGAACAAGTTTTTTATGAAATGGCAAATAGTATTTCTCAAGAAATTAGTGTGAATCTGGTTCCAATTGAGCATTTTAATCTGATCAATATTAAAAGTGAATTACAAATGATTGAGAATATTAATGAACATGCACCGTACATTATTTGCTATACCTCAGGAACAACTGGAAAGCCAAAAGGAGCAGTATTAACGCAAAACAATCTGTATTGGAATGCAATTAATAATATTCTGGCAATCGATCTCACTTCACAGGATCGATCTATCGTTTTATTACCGCTTTTTCATATTGGCGGGATTGGTTTGTTTGCTTTTCCGACACTCATGGTAGGTGGAACGATCGTTATTCCGGGTAAGTTCGAACCATACAAAACAATTGAAATGATTGAAAAATATCAAGTGACAGTAGTGATGGGAGTTCCTTCTATTCATCAAGCACTCTATCATTGTCCAAAATTTAAAAGAGCCAATTTTAAATCAGTACGTTGGTTCTACAGTGGTGGAGCACCTTGTCCACGTGAGCTGATTCAGGCTTTTATTAACTCAGGGTATTTATTTGGACAGGGATTTGGGTTAACCGAAACGTCCCCAACTGTTTTCATGCTAAGCCGTGAAGACGCTATACGAAAAATGGGTTCAATTGGGAAACCGGTTCTCTTTTGTGAATATATGCTTGTCGATGAATCGGGGGAAAAAGTCAGTCCAGGGGAAGTTGGTCGATTGCTTGTTCGTGGACCAAATATTATGAAAGAATATTGGAATCGCCCAGATGCAACGAAAGAAGCAATTCAAAATGGTTGGTTTGATACTGGAGATTTGGCTAAGACTGATGAAGATGGTTTTGTCTACATTGTTGGAAGGAAAAAAGAGATGATCATTTCGGGTGGTGAAAATATTTATCCGTTAGAGGTGGAGCAAGTTATTGCCAAAATTCCAGATGTAACTGAAGTAGCTGTTATAGGTATACCTGATCAGCAGTGGGGGGAAGTTCCAATCGCCTTCATTTCTAAAAATGATAGTTCTCAAATTTCAGAGGAGGATGTAAAAAGGCATTGTAGACAATATTTGGCAAAATATAAAATACCAAAAGAAATATTCTTTGTTGATGAATTGCCAAAGAACGCAACAGGGAAAATTCAAAAAAACCACTTACAAAAACTAAGAGAGCAGGTGAAACAACAATGACTCATTTTTTAATTGGACAGTCGGCTTCATGTAGTAAAACGATTACAGAAACAGATGTTGTTCTATATGCAGGCTTGAGCGGTGATTTCAATCCGATTCATCTTGATAAGGAATATGCAAAAAATACAAGGTTTAAGCAAAGAATTGCTCACGGCTTATTAACAACAAGTTTGCTTTCCCAACTATTAGGGATGCATCTACCAGGTAAAGGTTCCGTTTATATGGAGCAAACAATTCGATTTACCTCCCCTGTCTACATCGGCGACACAATTACAGCAACAGTGACTGTTCAAGAATTTCTTGAAGAAAGACATATTTTAAAACTGTTGATAGAATGCAAAAATCAAAATAATCAAGTTGTTCTAACCGGGACTGCAACAATGCTTGTTCCAAGGGAGGGGAGAATGGTATGAATAATAGAATTGGAATAGAAGAAACCGGTGTGTTTTTTCCGAATCATGTCGAGACCGCTGCAACATTGTCAGAGAAATCAGGTATCCCGGAACAGATTTTGAAAGAAAAATTCGGAATATTAAGTAAACATGTTGCGGATTCATCTTTACAAGCTTCTGACTTGGCAATTGAAGCAGGAAAGCAAATTTTACAAAAAGTTGACCCCCTTTCTATTGATGTTGTTATTTACTTTGGAAGCCCGCACAAAGATTATTATGTATGGTCAAGTGCACCGAAAATCAGTTATGAGCTTGGGACAAAAAATGCTTATGCTTTTGAAATTATGAATGTCAGTTCTTGTTTTCCGATTGCCTTAAAAGTTGCTAAGGATATGCTTAAATCTGATCAAACAATTAATAATATTTTACTTGTTGGTGGATGTAAAGAGTCACAAATACTTGATTATCAAAATAAGCGAGCCCGTTTTATGTTTAATTTTGCAGATGGTGGAGCAGCCGCATTAGTAAAGCGTGGTACAAGAAAAAGTGAGATTTTAGAAAGCGCTATCATAACAGACGGTTCATTTCATGATGATGTTCGTGTACCTGCAGGTGGATCGGTTAGTTTTGCAAGTTATGAAACAGTTGAAAATCGCCTTCATTATATTGATGTAACTGATCCGTTAAGTATGAAAGAGAGGCTTGATTCAGTATCAATTCCAAATTTCCACAAAGTAATACGAAAATCTTTAGAAAATAGCGGACTAACTGAAAAGGATATTGATTTGTTGTTACCATTGCATACAAAACGATCTATGTTTAATCAATTATTGAAAGGATTACATGTAGATGAAGAAAATGCAATTTATTTAGAACAACATGGGCATATGTCAGCCCTCGATCCTTGTGTAGGACTTCATTTTGCACAAGAACGTGGGAAGCTGAGAGAAGGTGATATAGCAGTGGTCGTTAGTGCCGGTACCGGGTACACTTGGGCTTCGACCGTGATTAGATGGTTAGGGGGATGATAATGAAAAGGTTATTAAGTAAGTTATTAGTATTGGGTTTTATATATTTAGTTTTTTCTAGTAAAGCTTCAGCAGAAATGATATTTGAAAGGGCTTGGGGTAATGATGAAGACGATCAAAATCTATTTCGAACACCTGTTGCTTTAGCAGAAGATGGAAATGGAAACATATACATGGCGGATATGGGTAATCATAGAATTGTAAAACTAAATTCAAGTGGTACTGTTTTAGCAACATTTGGAAAATTTGGCGATAAACCTGGTGAGTTTAATATGCCTTTTGGAGTTGCAATTGATAATGAAGGTAATATTTTAGTTGCAGATACAGGAAATTACCGAATACAAAAGTTTAATTCTAACTTTCAATTTATTAAAAGCTGGGGTTCAAAAGGTATACGAGAAGGACAATTTGGATTTCCAAGAGAAATTGCAATTGATCGGGACAACAATTATTACATTACGGATGAATTTAATCACAGAATTCAAAAGTATAACTCAAATGGGGAATTTCTACTGACAATTGGAGAGTACGGAAAAGGAAATGGCCAATTAGCATTACCCCAGGGGATTGCAATAAGTAATAGTAACGAAATTTATATTGCAGACACTTATAATAATCGGATACAAATTTTTGATGTAAACGGAAATTTTAAAAGGAAAATTGGAGGTTTACAACAAGGAATAGGGCCGTACCAATTTTATCACCCAAGAGGAATTAACTTTGATAAACAATCAGGTTCATTTTATGTAGCGGATACTTACAATAATCGAATTATGAAATTTAATAATTATGATCAATTTTTGTATGCAACAGGTGGTTTTCCTGCATTGGTTTATCCAAATCAAGTTTTACGTAATGAAAATGGTGATTTAGTTATTAGTGACACAGGAAATAACAGATTAGTTATATATTCTGAAATGGGTCTTTCAGCTACTTATTTAAAATCAATCGGTAATAGCCGTTCCGGTAATTCACAATACGCAGGACCATACGACGTTGAAAGTGATGGAAACGGAAATATATTTGTCTCAGATTCTTTTAACCACAGAATTTTAAAGTATAACAAAAATGGAGATTTAATTAGCAAATGGGGTAGTATGTTTGGAATTGGTGGTCCGCATGGATATGGTATTTACCCTAGTCAGTTTTTTGTTCCAAGGCAAATTGCAATAGACAAATACAATAACGTATATATAGCAGATTCTGTTAATCACAGAATTCAAAAGTTTAACAATTCTGGTGTATTTTTGGGGACAATAGGGGGGTTTGGAACATTATTCGGTTACTTTCAATTTCCATCTGGTATAGCTATAGATAGTAGAGGAAATATTTTTGTTGCAGACTCTGAAAACCATCGTATTCAAAAGTTTAATTCATATTTCATTTTCCAAAATAGTTGGGGTAATAAAGGAACTGGAAATGGTCAATTTTTTCAACCAATGCAACTGGCGATAGATTCAAAAGATAATGTGTATGTAGTTGATAGAGTAAACAACAGAATCCAAAAATTTGATAATAATGGTAAATTTCTCACAAAATGGGGAACAAAAAATGGTAGTGGTCATTTAGATCCTCTTGAAAATTGGGGAGAGGATTCGGGAGATATATTTTTACCAATAGGTATATCAATTGATCAAAATGACTTAGTCTATGTAACTGATACCTCTAATAATAGAGTAAATGTATACGATGAGAATGGTAGATTTATAGAACAATTTGGTAGCTTTAGCGGATTAGAGGGGAATTTCTTCTCTCCACAAGGAATTGAAATAACAGATACAGGGGAAATAATTGTTGTCGATGGTTTGCTTCATCGGATCCAATTTTTTAGAAGATAAAATGAATAGGGGGATTGGAAAAATGAAAAACGGAAAACTGTTTCGGAAACTTTATAAGGTGGCAATTATTGGTTTGTTGTTAATTACTACTGCCTGTTCTAATGAAGGAGTCAGTGGAGAAAAAGACTCCAAACAAAGTGGAACAATCAAAATTGGCTTATTAGCTTCATTAACAGGGCCGTTGGAAGCATATGGAAAACAAACTGTTCGAGGAATTGAACTCGGATTGGACTTTGCTACAGAAGGAACAATGGAAGTAGCAGGAAAGAAAATTGAGTTTATTGTTGAGGATACCGAAACAAAACCGGATATTGCAGTGAAACAAGCTACAAAATTATTGGAAGAGGATGAAGTAGATTTTTTAGTAGGTTCATCCAGTTCTACTGATACCCTCGCTGTATTACCATTGGCAGAAGAATATGAAACAATTATGGTGGTAGAACCTGCAGCTGCTGATAGTATTACAGGTGAAAATTTTAACCCTTATATATTCAGAACCGGAAGAAATTCATCTCAAGATGCTGTTGCAGGGGCAGAGGCAATTAGTGGTAAGGGTGTAAAAATTGCAACTTTTGCACAAGATAATGCTTATGGACGTGATGGGGTCGCAGCCTTTATCGAAGCAGCAAAAGAACGTGGTGCTGAAATCGTAAGTGAAGTATATGCCGATCCAAATGCAACCGATTTCACAGCGAATATTCAAAGTGCAATTAGTCAAAATCCAGATTATTTATATATTGTGTGGGCCGGTTCTAATGCACCGTGGAAACAATTAAAAGATATGAAAGTTGAAGAACAAGGAATTAAAATTTCCACAGCTGTACAAGATATCGCTTCATTGAAAACAATGGATGCATTGATTGGAATGGAAGGTTATTCAATATATTATCATACACTTCCAAATAACGAAATTAACAATTGGCTTGTTGAAGAACATAAAAAGAGATTTGACGGTGAAATTCCTGATTTGTTTACAGCAGGGGGAATGACTGCTGCTATATCAATTGTAGAGGCATTGAAAAAAACAAAGGGTAATACAGATACTGATTTACTGATTGAAACGATGGAAGGTATGGAATTTCAAACACCAAAGGGATTGATGAAGTTCCGGGAAGAAGATCATCAAGCACTACAAAGTTTATATGCAATCAAACTTGAAAAACAAGATGGTATAGATTACCCAGTACCAGTATTGATTCGTGAATTAGATTTAAATGAAACGGAGCCACCAATTAGAAATTGAACCTAAAAGAAAGTTTCAAACAAAGGGAAGTACCAAAAAAGAGTAAATGGAAATGATTTTTGGTACTTCCCAATAAAACTTGGGAATGGGTGAGTGATATGGAAACTTTATTAGAGACTCGTAATCTTTCAATTACATTTGGTGAACATCAAGTAATTCAAAATCTTAATATAAAAATACCTAAAGGTAAATTTATCTCAATAATTGGGCCGAATGGAGCAGGTAAAACTACCTTATTTAATTTGTTAAGTGGTCAAAATAAACCAACGAAAGGAGAGATCCTTTTTAAGGGTGAAAACATTACAAAACTTCCAATTGCTTCTCGAGCACGTCTTGGAATTGGTAGGTCTTTTCAGTTAACAAATATCTTTCCTGAATTAACAGCTTTAGAAAATGTTCGAATTGCAGTACAGTCAACCAAAAAAGATTTATATAACATGTTTCCAAACATTCGAAATTATCGGGGACAATTGGATGAAGCAAGAAAGCTTCTTGAGACAGTAATTTTACAAGAAAAGGAAAGAGTGTTAGCTAAAAATTTGTCACATGGTGATAAAAGAAAGCTGGAGATTGCAATGTTACTCGCTTTAAAGCCCCAATTATTATTACTTGATGAGCCCACCGCAGGTATATCAATTGAAGAAGTGCCGGCAATCTTGGAAGTGATAAAAAAAATAAAAAGTAATCCGAAGCACACCATTATATTGATAGAACATAAGATGGACATGGTTCTTCATTTATCAGATGAACTAATTGTCCTCTTTAATGGGGAGTTATTGGCAAAAGGAGAACCGCAAATGATCATGAAGGATGAGCGAGTACAAAGTGCCTATTTGGGAGGGAAGTCCCATGTTAATAGTTAAAAATCTTGAAACATATATTGAACAGTTTCATATTTTGCAAGGTATTTCTTTTGATGTAAAACAAGGAACTATTACTGTTTTATTTGGAAGAAATGGTGCAGGGAAAACAACAACTCTTCGAACTATTATGGGTTTTTATCCAATATCAAAAGGGAATGTCATATATAAAAGTGAACAAATAGGCGGCTTACCAACTCATTTAATCGCACGGAAAGGAATAGGCTATGTTCCGGAGGATCAAGGAGTTTTTCACCATTTAACTGTTGGGGAAACTTTGTTACTTGCACAAAGAACTAAAAATAAGGAAAAACAGGAAAAATTGGAATGGATGCTGGAAATTTTTCCGGATTTAAAAAAATATTGGCAAAAAAGAAGTGGACTTTTAAGTGGGGGACAAAAGCAAATGCTCGCTATTGCAAGAGCATATATCAATAGTAATGGTCTGCTTTTAATTGATGAACCGAGCAAGGGACTTTCTCCCCTAATGGTGGAGAAATTGATGGATTCCATTTTAGAAATGAAAGAAAAGACAACAATACTACTGGTCGAACAAAACTTCTTTATGGCAAGTAATATTGGGGATTATTTTTATATTATGGATGATGGAAAGATCGTTCATGATGGTTATATGAATGAACTGAAGGAGGATAAAGAAACATTGAAGAAATATTTAGGTGTTTCATAATTTTTAGGGGGGATCAAAGTGAATGCGGTACTTAACCTTATTATTAACGGACTTTCTACAGGGATGCTTATATTCTTATTGGCATCGGGTCTTACGTTAATATTTGGACTAATGAGTGTATTAAATTTTGCACACGGTGGATTTTTTGTTTGGGGAGCATTTGTAGCAGTGTGGCTTTTTAATTTTACTAAAAGTTTTATGCTTTCAATGATAGGATCTATTATTATTGGTATGATGATAGGTTGGTTAATTGAACGCTTTTTGATTCGTCCGGTCTATGGAAATCATATTAGACAATTACTTGTGACGCTTGGTGGTATGCTTGTATTAGTGGAATTAATAAGGATAATTTGGGGCTCCAATCCGATACGTTCCAACTTACCCGGTTGGTTGGAAGGCAGTTTTCAAATTGGTGGGGTTATCCTAATAAAATACCGCCTATTTGTTATATTTTTTGGATTAATTGGGTATCTGCTATTGATGCTGCTTCTTAAGAAAACTAAAATTGGTACCACTATTCGTGCCGGAGTTGATAATAAAGAAATGGTACAAGCACTAGGTATAAATATAAAAAATGTATTTTCCTTTGTGTTTTTGTTAGGGGCAGGTATGGCTGCTTTAGGTGGAATGCTATTGGCACCGTATTCAGGAATAATTTTTGCAGATATGGGAATGCAATATGCAATCCTTGCCTTCATTGTTGTGATAGTAGGTGGTTTAGGAAGTATTCAAGGTGCAATAATTGCTTCAATTATTGTCGGATTGGCTGGAGCATTTACCGCATATTATTTCCCTGACTTCTCACTGGCAGTCAATATGTTATTGCTGATTATTGTTTTACTGTTAAGGCCAAAAGGACTTTATGGTGAGGGGTGAGGAGAAATGAAATTAAAGGAAAAGGTAAATCGTCCTAATTTGTACTTAGGAATTATTATTCTTGCTGGCTTACTAATTTTTCCTTTCTTAAATGATTCACGTAGTATGCTTATCTTACTAACGCAAATAATCATATTTGCAATTTTTGCTATGAGTTATGACATCCTTTTAGGTTACACCGGAATTGTGTCCTTTGGTCATTGCCTATTCTTTGGAATAGGTGCTTATAGTACAGCAATTATGTTAAATACTTTTGATAATACAACAGGAATTTTCCTTCTAAGTATTGGTGTATCCTCCATTTTAGCTGTTGTTGTAAGTTATTTTATCGGTATGCTGTCCTTACGCCTACAAAGTCATTTTTATGCAATGCTAACACTTGGATTTTCAGAGTTGTTTTTTATTGTTGCTGAAAAGTGGAGATCATTTACACAAGGCGGTGATGGATTTACATTTCGGGTACCGGATATTTTTAGAGATCGTTTCATATTTTACTTTTTTGTATTGATTAGTCTGTTTATTATTTTTCTCATGCTTCGACTGTTTACATCATCTTCAACTGGTAAAGTATTGAAGGCCATTTCACAAAATGAATATCGAGTAGAAGCACTCGGATTTCATGTTCTCCATTATAAGATTATTGCAAGTATTGTAGCAGGCGTTATTGCTGCCTATAGTGGATTGCTATATGCTGTTTCTCTAAGATTTGTTGACCCATCAGTTTTTTCAATCGAGGTAACATTGGATGCATTGTTAATGACAATGATTGGCGGAGTTGGTACCTTGATTGGACCAATATTAGGTAGCGGGATTGTTGAGTTATTCCAACATTATTTATCTGAGCTGGGAACTCGTTTTCCAATCTTTGAGCGTTGGACATTATTCTTAGGCCTATTGTATATTGTTGTAATATTGGTATTTCCAAAGGGAATTATAGGAACTATTAAGGTTGGAAGGCAAAAAATAAAGAAAAAAAGAGTGGAAACACAATTGAAACAATCAATAGAAAATTAGCAGACACTTTAAAAACAGGACCTCTCAAATAATGAAAAAGTCCTGTTTTTATCTTATTATTCCTCTCTCCATTATTTATTTTGTTTTCACAGCTTTATTTTATACTAACAAATAACTTTTCATTATTATAAGATTGATAAAAGCGAAGAAAAAATATAAATCTTTTTAAAAGTTAAGGTTATTTCCGTTGCCATATTTAGGGATAAAATTTTATAATAATTGTTACATTATCAAAATTCGAAATGAAGGGGGAATGACAATGCCGATTAATATACCAAAAGATTTGCCTGCGGGAGAGTTGTTAAGAAAAGAGAAGATATTTGTTATGGATGAAGATCGGGCAAGAACCCAAGATATTCGCCCATTAAATATTCTTATTTTAAATTTAATGCCGGAAAAGGAAAAAACGGAACTGCAACTTTTGCGCCTGCTCGGTAATACACCATTGCAGGTAAATATTACTTTTTTAAGGACATCTACATATCAATCAAAGAATGTCAGCAATTATCACTTGGATAATTTTTATACAACTTTTGCGGATGTGAAAAACCGCCGATATGATGGCATGATTATTACGGGGGCACCTGTAGAAAAAATGGCTTTTGAGGAAGTGGACTACTGGGAAGAATTGGCAGAAATTATGGAGTGGACAAAAACAAATGTAACATCAACGCTACATATTTGTTGGGGTGCCCAAGCAGCTTTGTATTATCATTATGGCATTGGTAAATTCGAATTGCCGAAAAAATGTTTTGGTGTGTTCAAACATCAATTATTTGAACCAAAGTTGAAGCTTGTCAGGGGATTTGATGAAGTTTTCAACGCTCCTCATTCCCGTTATACTGACGTTTCCAGGGAGGCCATTGAAAACCATCCGGAATTGAAGTTAGTATCTGTATCAGAGGAGGGAGCACCATTTATCATTATGTCTGAAAATGGAAAAAACATTATGATTACCGGACATTTAGAATATGATGCTACTACTCTTGCAGATGAATACGTTCGTGATCAAAAGAAAGGACTTGGGACGGCAATCCCGAAAAATTATTTTCCAAATAATGATGTGAATGAACGTCCGCTTCATACGTGGCGGTCACATAGTTATTTACTGTTCTCCAATTGGCTGAACTATTATGTCTATCAAGAAACGCCTTATCAATGGTGATCGGCCGTTCTGAAAAAATTTTTCTTTATGATGATGAGGTGAACGGGTGCTTCATACGTGGCGGTCGCGTGGTTAATTAGTTTTTTCTAATTGGCTGAACAATAATTTTTAGGAGGGAAGTTTCTATTTTTAGCGACGAGACTCTTTCTCGTCGTCGTTTTTGGGCAGGAAACTCCTTTTTTTAGCGACGAGACTCTTTCTCGTCGTCATTTTTGGGCCAGAAACTCCTTTTTTTGGCGACGAGACTCTTTCTCGTCACCATTTTGAGGCGAAAATTGCTCGTTTTTAGCGACGAGCCTGAATCTCGTCACCATTTTTAGGCGAAAAACGCTTGATTTTGGCGACGAGCCTGAATCTCGTCACCCTTTTGAAGTGAAAACCACTATTTTTTAGCGACGAGAGCGCTTCTCGTCCCAAATTTTGTGCGAAATAATACACCTATTGTTGTCGACAAAGCTCCATCCTGTCACAAATTTTATGCGGATGACACTTCTTGTGACAAGAAACTGGACTTATGTATATTTTTTCCAAGAGAACCGCTACAGCCGAACGAGAAAGCCAATTCTTTAGAGATGGGGGTTGTCAAAAAGCTGATTTGATGATTTAGAAAGCTTTTGACGGATTTTTGGTATAGTAGTAATATAAAGAAAAACTTGGAGCGTGTTATGAAAGCATTTCTTATCCGTACTTCAGTATTAATCGTACTTTGGGGTTTGTTCTTTTTTTCAGAAGGGACGGTACCATCTGTTCGATCATTATTAATTTGTGCCGCAGTCATGGCCGTGTATTTTTTTCAGAATTCTACAAAAAGACAATTTATGCTCTTCCTGTTAAATCTTTTATTATTGCTGGCCCTTTACTTTTTTACAATAAACCCGTATGTGTTGGCCTTGCTATTCTATTTTTCAGTAATGGCGATTTTTGATTTAGAAGAAAATAAATTCAAATGGTTATCGGTACTTATTTGTATATCTCTTCTTAGCTTTTTAATCATTGGCAAGCTTTCAGGAGTATGGTTTATACTTTCTCTACTATTCTACTATATTGCGAACCGGACGAACGGCCTTGCCTCGGGGCTAAAAGAGCAAAGAAAAATCTATGAAGAACTGCTGGGAGAGTATCGCCGCTTAAAAAGGGTGGCCGTTCTTTCTGAAGAGGAGGCAAGGTTTCAAGAACGGACAAAAATTGCTCGTGAAATTCATGATTCGGTCGGACATAAGCTTACTGCACTCCTTATGCAATTGGAAATTTTATCAATGGAGAAGGGAGAAGAAGAATATACGGAATTAAAAGACTTGGCAAAAGATTGTCTAGCGGAGACAAGATTTGCCGTGAGAACGCTCACTACGGGAGAGCTTGAAGGAATGGCAACGATTTTGCAACTGATAAAGAAATTAGAGTCGGAAAGCCATATTCTAGTTCAATTAACAACGAAGCGAGGAATTTTATCTGTTAAATTGACCAATGAGCAAAGTGTTGTCCTTTATCGTGTCATTCAAGAAGGGCTAACAAATGCCATGCGTCACGCACAATCCAGGGAAGTATATGTTGAATTGGGAAGAAATGCGGTAGGTGATATTGAATTTTCCATTAAAAATAAAGTACACGAGAACAAACCGTTCCAAGAAGGTTTTGGTTTACAAAATATGCGGAGGCGGGTTGAAGAATTGGACGGTAAACTTTCAATCCAGCAAAGGGAAGGACATTTTATTGTAAAAGGAATGATTCCGGTGACAGAACAAGGATAAAAAACGGGCTTTGAGAAAAAGGAGAAGGCAAATATGTGGAACATTTTAATCGTGGAAGACCAATCTATCGTCAGGCAAGGGTTAAAATTAATGCTTGAACAGGATGGTAATATTCGCGTTGTAGCAGAAGCAAGCAACGGCCAGGAAGCTATAAAATGTGTTGAGGAACAAATGATTGATCTTGTTTTGATGGATATCCGCATGCCGGTAATGAACGGAATTGAAGCAACTCGAATCATAAAAGAACGTATTCCACAGGTGAAAATATTAATTTTAACAACATTTAATGATGAAGAGTATGCGATTCAAGCATTAAAATACGGAGCAAATGCATTTTTATTGAAAACTTCCGACAGCCAAACTTTGATTGAAGCTGTTTATAGCTGTTTTCGTGGCGGGTTGCCTATTCATGAAGAAGTAGCTGCAAAAATGATGCCGCGACTTTTACACAAGGCTGAGAAAAAACTAGACATTCCCCTTTCGTCTCGTGAACTTGCCATTACCAAACTAGTCGGTGAAGGAAAAACAAATAAGGAAATTGCCGCAGAACTTTATTTATCCATTGGAACGGTGAAAAACCATATTACACAAATTCTTCAAAAATTGGAGTTGCGTGATCGCACCCAACTGGCGATTTTTGCTGTTAAAAATGACATATCATAAGGCTGCCTTACACAAGTGCTAACGTAAGCCTTATGGTCTCATAACAGTTGTCCTATTTATGCTGATAGTTATTTCACTGACAAAGTAAAAACGACATATCATAAGAGCTGCCTTACAAGGTCTCATGCACAAAGAGTTGCATCGGCCTTAAATAAAGGGTAGCTTTTATTTTTTCAATAGAAAAGTGACGTATTTTAAGCCGTTTTACAAAATGACTTAAGTCATCTTTTCCAACCTAAAAAATGACTACCGACAGTGTTGCAGTTAAAAATGTTCTTTTAAAATAAAGAAAACGGGAGGGGATTCCATGTTACAAATAATGGATTTATCAAAAAAATATAAGAACGTTCAAGCTGTTTCCGGTGTGAATATGTATTTGGAAAAAGGTGAAATAGTCGGGTTATTAGGACCAAACGGTGCAGGAAAATCAACGACAATCTCAATGCTATCTTCACTAATTACACCTTCATCCGGTGACGTTCGCTTGCATAATGAAAGTATCGTGAAACAACCTGAAAAAATTCGGCATATCCTTGGTGTTGTTCCTCAGGAAATCGCATTATATACCGATTTAACCGCTGAAGAAAATTTGCAGTTTTTTGGCAAAATCTATGGCTTACAAGGAACAACATTGAAACTGCGAATAAATGAAGTTTTGGAACAAATTGGTTTAACCGATAGAAGGAAGGATCTTGTAAAAACTTTTTCAGGCGGTATGAAAAGAAGATTGAATATAGGTGTCGCATTATTGCATACACCGGAGATGATCATTATGGATGAACCGACTGTAGGAATCGACCCGCAGTCAAGAAATTATATATTGGAAACAGTTAAACGACTCAATCGGGAGCAAGGGATGACCGTTCTTTATACGAGCCATTACATGGAGGAAGTCGAATTTTTATGTGACAGAATTTACATTATGGATCAAGGTCATATCATTGCTTCAGGAACAAAAGAAGAATTGAAAAATATTCTCTCATCGGAAAATACAATTATTATTAAAGTTGAAAGAATAAAAGATGAATTAACTCGAGTGTTAAAAGCAGATCCCCATATCAGACAAGTACAAGTTCAAGATCAAAAAATTTCAATCATCGTTCCAAAAGAAGAAAATCTATTTCAAGCGATTACCCATTACGCAGAAGAAACGAAAACAAAATTAATCTCGATAGAAGTGAAGGCACCAACGCTTGAAGATGTATTCCTTCATTTAACGGGAAGGGCACTTAGGGATTAGTGCAGGGGGTGATATTGATGATTTTTCCTTTTATAAAAAAAGATTTATTAGTAATGATAAGAAATCGCCAAGAACTATTAGTCCTTCTTTTAATGCCTATCGTCTTAATTGCAATACTAGGCTTTGCGCTTGGTGGGGTTCTTAAAGGTGATTCACCAAATATTCACGCAAAAGTAGCCATTATAAAAAATGATAATGAACAGGAAGATTTACAACAATTTATAAAGGATATAGAAAATGCCGGGCTACCGACAGAAGCGGAAATGTCAATGAAGACCGGTGCACAAAGTTTATTACCCGTTGCGATATTAACAGAAGATGTTTTTGACAGTGAGGAATTAAAAAAGTACTTTGAAGTTGAAATAATCAAACCGGAACAAGCTGAGAAGGTGAAAAAGGACGATAACTATGCTGCGATTATTGAAATACCGGAAAAATTCACCTATCATCTTTTATCGAAAGTGTTTCTTGACAAATCGGCAGAAATTTCTTTGCAGCTTTATAAAAATGAAGGAAAACAAGGCACCTCGAACCTTGTTGAAGATGTTATTAGACAATTTCAAAAACAGCTTACAACGATGACGATTGTTGGAAAAAATGGCATTCAATTGGATACTGAATCGATAACCGGAACGATAGAAACGGTGTCTAAAAAAGAACCGATCAATTCGATGCAATATTACACGGTTGGAATGAGTGTTATGTTTATCATGTATGTGGCATCAAACATTAGCTCCTTTGCTTATCGTGAAAAACAGTTACACGTATTTAATCGGATTATTTTATCAAATACATCGAGATGGTCTTACTTCATCGGTATCTTTTTCTCGACGATGTTAATTGCGTTCATTCAACAATTGATTTTATACGGGGTATCTGCCCTTATTTTTCATGTATATTGGGGAGATTTAGCCGCATTTCTTGTTCTAAATTTATCATTAAGTTTTGCCATTGGTGGTGTTGCGGCACTTTTGACAGCTGTAAATTACCGAATAGACAGCGAGTCAGCATCCGGTTTTTTCAGCAGCATTATCGTCACATTATTTTCATTACTTGGCGGAAGTTTTACACCATTATCGGAAGTTTCACCAATTATTGAGTTTATTGGGAATTTAACGCCGAATGGAGCAGGAATGACTGCATTATTGAAAGTGTTGCAAGGCTCCGGTATAACGGGAATTTTTGAGCATGTGTTATATTTAATCGTTTTTGGAATAGTCTTATTGTCCGTTGCCGCGTTTAGTTTTCCGAAGAGGGGGGAAGCGATATGATCAGTATTTTACAAACTAAGTTTCGTTTATTTTTCAGGAAGCCGTTACTGTTTATCGGAATGACGGCTATGAGTATGCTTTTTGCTTTTTTCATAGGTGGTTCGCAATATTCGAGAATAGCAGTCCCTATTTATACGGATATAGATCATTTTGAGACAACTGATTTATGGAAGGAGCTCAAGGATTCAAAATTATTCCAATTCACCATAGTGACGGAAGCCGAGGCGAAAAAGCAGGTAAGTGAAGGGGACCGAGGGGCAGCCGTGAAATTGATGGAAGATGGGTACGAGATTGTCATTGCCGCAAAAACATCAGACTTACCGCTGATTAGAAACTATTTACAATCCGTCTATTCCGATTTCTCAATTGAAAAACAGATCAATGAGCAAGTTGCCGACAATGAAAAAAGCAAAGAGATCATCAAACAAATAAAAAATGATAACTCTCTTTTTACTATTCATACAGATTCCTTCCGGGGAAAAGGGACGGTCATTATCGATAACCAATTACAAATTCTCTTTGGAATGTCCTTGTTTTTTGTCATTTATACGATCTCCTATAATGTGCTTCATATTTTGCAAGAAAAACTGGAGGGGGTCTGGGACCGGCTGATTTTATCCCCGTTAAAAAAATGGCAAATGTATGCAGGAAATCTTGCTTATAGTTTTTTACTTGGTTACATTCAAGTCGCTTTATTATTTTTTGTATTTCGTTATTTTGCCGGGGTAAATTTTTATGGAGGATTCGGTAAAACATTGATTGTATTAATACCATACGTATTTTCAATTGTCTCGTTATCTATGTTTCTTGTAGGTGTTGTAAAAAATATCCAGCAATTCAATACCCTTATCCCATTGATTTCGGTCTGTATGGCAATGATTGGCGGTGCATACTGGCCGCTTGAGATTGTATCCTCACCGGTTTTATTGAAATTGGCGGATTTCATGCCGATTAAGTACGGGATGGAAGCTTTAAAAGGAGCCACAATTTATGGAGAGTCTTGGGGTGAATTGTTGCAGCCGATGAGTATTTTAATCTTAATGGGCGTTGTTTTTGTTGGAATTGGCATTAATGTAATGGAAAAGAGAAGTACTTAAATGCTTGGCTTTAACAGTAGAAAAAAAGGGCAACCGGTAAATTACTCTGGTTGCTTTTTGGATTTTGGCGTTGTCTTTGTTGGGTTTGGTATTAATGTAATGGAAAAGAAAGTACTTAGAAGCATGGCTTTAACAGTAGAAAAAAAGCAACCGGAATCATACGCTGGTTGCTTTTTTGATTTGAGGATTTATAAAGAATTTTGAACCACCGGTAAGTTCATTGGATATTGAGCCATATGTTGATAATCTGTTATCATAGTAAAATAAAGCTTCCACAAAAACCAATCGGGAAAGACTTTTTTAATAGGAAGAAGGCGTTTGGATGACTGGGATGGGTTATCGAACATTGAAAACAGCCGTGGGTGCAGGAATTGCCATTTGGTTGGCTGATTTATTTCAATTACAATTTTCTACATTTGCCGGGATTATTGTGATTATGTGTATTGAGAGAACTAGGAAAAGGTCGTTGGAAACAATTAAAGGCAAGTTTTTTTCATGCCTGTTGTCTTTACTTCTTGGCGGATTGTTTTTAGAGGTCTTTGGTTATAATCCAATTGTTTTTTCAGTTTTTATTCTGTTATTTGTTCCTTTGCTGGTCAAATTTCATATTCAAGGTGGCTTTGTCACAAGTATGGTCGTTTTCCTCCATCTCTATGCATTGAAGGAGACGAATTTTCAAATTATGCTAAATGAATTTTATATCATTTTAATTGGAATCGGGATTGCTATTTTAGTAAATAGCTACATGCCAAGTGTTAAAGAGGATATCCAGAATTTTAAAGAAGAAATTGAGCAGCGGTTCAGTGTTATCCTTTATGAGTTTTCAGCCTATTTGCGAAACCATGAGCGAAACTGGAATGGAAAAGAACTAATGGAAGCGGAAGATATTATCAATCAAGCAAAAAATATGGCTCTGAGAGATGTCGAAAATCATTTGATTCGGAAACAATATGAGGACTTATTTTATTTGGAAATGCGGGAAAGGCAATTGGAGCTGTTAAAACGAATGCTTCCGATTGTCTCATCATTGGAGCTCCAGGTAAAACAAAAGGAAATGTTTGCTGACTTTTTAGCGTTTTTGAGTAAAAATGTGCACTCCGGCGATACAACTGAACAGTCTTTGCAAAAACTGGAAGATTGTTGGGAGATGGTGCGAAAAACGGAATTGCCGGCAACAAGAGAAGAGTTTGAGACGCGAGCAAACTTATTTTACTTAATGAACGAAATTGAAAACTATTTAATGATTAAGAGAAAGTTGTTTCACACTCGGAGCGGAAGTGCAACTGCCGGTTTTTCGGCAAATAATTAAGGGGGAGAAAAAAGAAATATAATTATAATGCCAAATAAATTGAATGGTTAGAAGAAAGGAGGATCCACTTGTAATTTATGTCTCAAGAGGGTCAAAGGAGAATATGCGGGAGGGATGTCATGAGACAGATTATTGCAATAGGTGGCGGGGGTTTTTCTATGGAGCCGGAAAATCCTTTGCTAGATAAATATATTTTATCTCAAGCAAAAAACGATTTACCAAAGGTCTGTTTTGTTCCAACAGCTAGTGGAGACCAAACAAACTATATTGAAAAATTTTATAAGGCATTTCATACACTTCCTTGTCAACCTTCTCATTTATCATTATTTAAACCGACATTTACAAACTTAGAAAGATATGTCCTTGAGCAAGATATAATCTATGTCGGTGGTGGTAATACCAGAAATCTGCTTGTTTTATGGAAAGAATGGGGCTTAGATGATGTTTTGAAAAATGCTTATAAAAAAGGAGTTATACTAGCAGGTTTAAGTGCCGGCTCGATTTGCTGGTTTGAAGAGGGATTAATTGACCCATTGAATGCTCCTTTGAATAAGTTGGACTGTTTAGGGGTGTTAAAGGGTAGCTACTGTCCCCATTATGACGGGGAGAATAAAAGAAAGTTATCCTATCATCAATTAATCCTAGAAGGGAAAATAAAAGAAGGTTATGCTGTTGATGACGGCGTGGCTCTTCACTTCATAAATGAAACATTATCTGCTGCTGTTAGTTCGATACCAAATGCAAAGGCATACTTTGTTAAATGTTTAAATACGGAAATTACAGAAATCGAGTTAAATACAAGTTATTTGGGTGGATAAAAATATAAAATTTTATGTATTGTATGATTTTTTACTTTATCGTATGTCCTGCTTTTATAAGAAGATAAGGGGGAAAAATATTGATGTATACCAATTTAAATATGATCCCTACATATGGTCTTTGCCGTCCATTTTCAGTATTAATCAATATCGTATTATCAATATTTCTAATAAAATTAATGTATCGGTCACTTATTCGATAAAACATTAGTTTGGTCATTTGCCATTTTTCCCCTTCCTTATGAAAAAAGGGTAGTGAATATTTCACTACCCTTTCCTGTTACTTTAAACCTCGCACTTAGGGAGGCGAAACTCCCACATTAAGCCTCGCATTTCTGGCAGCGAAACGCCAACTTTATTGCCTTATCTGTATTATAATTATATGTGCTATTTGTTATTTTCGTCAATATAGGGAAATCGCCATCATTTATTTTTATTTTTATTTTTACGGCATGAAAATAATCATGATAAACGAATAATTCTTTTATTTTGGCAAAGATATGTTTAAACTGTTTTCATTCGTATAATCGTTTATCCATTGGATTTATAAGGTGGTATTTATTTTACCCATTTTCATTGCTATGGAGTGAGTCATCCCTTATAATAAATATAAAAAGAAATAAAGAAACTTTATTATTTAAAATAAATTTTTAAAATAACTGTATTTTTTTATTGGAAGGGGGCATAACTTATGGTAACAGCATTAACAGTAAGAAAAGGGCGTGATACCATGAGTGATGTTAGACGACAAAAAAGAGTCAAAGTGTCAAAACAACGACAAATCACTATTCCCAAAGAGTATTATGAGGCTTTAAATTTGACAGACGAGGCTATGGTTGAGTTTACCGGAAATGAAATTATTATCCGTCCAGCCGAGCAAGAGTATGTTGATTTTTCTAGCGATATTTTAAAGGATTTAGTCAGCCAGGGATATGAAGGCGATGAATTGATCGTCATGTTCGATAAGATTAAAGCAGATATACCAAACGCTCTTAGAAGAATGACCGAGGATGTAGCCAATAAAAACCCGTTAAACAGTATAGAAGAATTAGATGCCCTACTAGATGCGGAGGAATTGGACGAGGATGAGGAATAAACTCCCATACGACATTACAAAAAGAGCGAGAAAGCAATTAAAACAAATCAAAAAATCGGATAGTATTCTTTACAGAAAAATGTTAGAGGGTATTGAGAGTATACGGTTGAATCCAAGTTTGGGTGGGGCAAAAAAAGGGGATTTAAAAGGTTTTAGGAGTTTAGACATTCATCATCAAAGAACGAATTACGAATTAACCTATAAAGTCGAGATTAACGAAGAAGGGGAATTAGTAAATATTATTTTCGTAGGCACGAGAGAGAATTTTTACGATGAACTGAAAAGGTACTTTAATTTATAATATGGCCGAATCATCGGTCTTTTTTTATATCAATCTATCATCAAGAAAAAGAAGAAATATATCGATGAATGTCAAAACAAGACAGTTTTTGGCGAAAAGGTTTTCGTTTGTCAACACCTTTTATAAAAAAAGTCCGAGGTTTGCGAAATTCATCATTGTATATAAAGTTTATTGGCTTCTTCGCTGTTTAAAATGAGAAATTAGTGTTAATACTGAATTCTAAACTAATAGAATTCAGGTGATCTAGTATGAGAATTGAAATTAAAGATATTAATAAAGTGTTTCACATTCAAGAACCTTGGTTTATTGAAAGCTGTAAACGAAGCTGCCGACAAAGTCCGTAGAAATGAACAAAAAAGTTGTAAAGACTTAAAAAACACTCGATATATTTGGCTTAAAAATGAAAACAACTTAACAAAAAATCAAAAGGAAATGCTAGATGGTTAAAAGACTGCAATTTAGACACAGCTAAAGCTTATCGTATGCGTCTAATCTTGCAAGAAATATCGGCATCTTAATTTTCCCCTAAAACTTCTCTTACTGTTGCATTTTCAGTTAATTCAACTTTATTTTGATTGATTTTTCCAAGTTACTAAATCTAACTAATTATTAATTTTTCCAAAAATAGAATTGCCATAAATCAAAAAAAATGGTAATCTAGTATATATGGGATAGTGAAAACGTTTGCACAACTTTCCTAATTAATGTTACACTATGTTTTTTATTGAAAGCAGGTAAACTTATCACTCAAACAATATCAAAACGAGGAGGAGGAGCCAATTTGCGGATGAAAAGACTAAAACTATTTTCTTTAACAATGATTTTCGCTTTAGTGCTACAATTGTTTTCAAGTGCAATAATTAGTGCAAACGTTAGCACTCAAGCATTGGATGTTCAAAGCCCAATCATTAATTCAGACGGGAGTGTGACATTTAACTATATCCCGAAACAAGGAGAAACTCGTGCATTTGTTATTGGATCATTTAATGGCTGGGATTTAAATACCGCCGTTGAAATGAACTTGGAAAATGGAGTATTTACAGCAAACCTGAAGGACTTGTCATATGGAGAGCATCAGTATAAGTTTGTCTTAAATAACAGAAACTGGGACCAATCAACTGCAGATCCGCTAAACCCTAATCAAAAAGATGGAAATTCTGTTTTTAGTTTAGTAGATAATGTAGATAATGGAAAAATAGAAGTTGCTTTAATGGATGCAAAAGATACCATTCATTTGACAGTAAACACAGATTTACAAGACGGTGATCAATTCAGGCTAATAGAAAACGAAACGAATCAAGAAATTTCTACAACTTTCACAAAGACTTCAAGCAAACAAGGTACACTGACCATCACAGATCCAACACAAGTGAATGTTCAGAATATTTATCGTGTAGAAGCAGATCGTTATAAAGGTACAACAGTCATTATGCGTAATGTTTTAAATGATGATTCTTTCTACTATGAAGGTAACGATCTTGGATATACGTATTCACCGGAGAAAACAACATTTAAACTATGGGCACCTACTGCGAAAAAGGTAAGCGTTGCCATATATGAAGATGCCGGTGAATATGATGGCGCATTCGTAACCGATCATACGGATGGAAGAGAAACACCAATGACTCGTGCGGAAAATGGCGTATGGTCTGTAACATTGAAAGATGACCTGAAAAATAAATTTTATATGTATAAAGTGGAATTTGCAGATGGTACAACAAATTATGCTGTAGACCCTTATGCCAGATCTACATCTGCAAACGGTCAGCGTGGAGCAATCATCGACCTTAACAGTACAGATCCTAAAAATTTCCAGCCTGACGTGAAACCGCCATTTGTTTCTGCCACTGATGCAGTCATTTATGAACTTCACGTTAGAGATTTTTCGATTAATAAAAACTCCGGAATAAGTGAAGAAAATAAAGGGAAATATTTAGCATTTACAGAAACAGGAACAACCGGACCGAACGGAATAAAAACAGGAATCGATTCATTAAAAGAATTAGGAATAACTCATGTTCACCTGCTTCCGGTCTATGATTTCGGATCGGTGAATGAGCTAACCGTTGATGATCCTAATTCAAAAGAACCAAAATTTAATTGGGGATATGACCCGGTTCATTTTAATGTTCCAGAAGGCTCTTACTCGACTGATCCGACAAACCCGACATCTAGAGTAAAAGAATTTAAACAAATGGTACAAGCTTTACACGATCAAGGTATCCGTGTCATCATGGACGTAGTTTATAACCATACATATATTCCGGAAAGTTCTCAATTACAGGGAGGATCACCTTTTGATCTTATCGTTCCGGGATATTATTATCGTACGGATGAGAAAGGGAAAATTACGAACGGTTCCGGTACAGGGAACGAAGTAGCATCTGAGAGGCCGATGGTTCGAAAATACATTAAAGACTCTGTAAAATATTGGGCTTTAGAATACGGAATTGATGGATTCCGCTTTGACTTAATGGGTCTAATCGATAAGCAAACTATGACTGAATTAACGAAAGAATTAAAGGAAGAAGTTGATCCATCCATTCTAATATATGGAGAGCCTTGGACAGGAGGAACTTCAAGCTTAGATTCTTCCTTACAAAACTATAAAGGAACACAAAAGGATCGTGGATATGCCGTTTTCAATGATAATCTTCGCAGTGCAATTAAAGGCGGAAGTGATGACGCAAGTACAGGATTTGCCACTGGCGCGACGGGAAAAGAAGGTGATATTGTCAAAGGAGTAAAAGGTGCCATTGGCGATTTTACGAACCGGGCATCTGAAAGCATTAACTATGTTACAGCCCATGATAATTTAAATTTATGGGATAAGATTATGAAAGTTGCAAATATCGATGTTTCAAAGAGTCCTCATGAAATCATTACCGAAGACAATGTTTTAGATAATGAATACGTAAAACGCAGTCTACTTGCAAATGGCATTGTACTTACATCACAAGGTATTCCATTTATTCATGCCGGTGAAGAAATATTAAGAAGTAAGTATGGTGACCATAACAGCTATAAAAGCCCGGACAGCATTAATATGATTCGCTGGGAACTAAAAGATCAATATAAGCCTGTATTTGATTATTACCAAGGTTTGATTGAATTAAGGAAATCTCACCCTGCCTTTCGTTTAGATACAAAAGAAGCTATTGAACAAAATCTTCAAGTGATAAAATCAGATGGTAACATAGTTGTATTTGAATTGAAGAATTTTGCCAATAACGATTCATGGAAAAATATTGTCGTTATTTACAATGCTAATAATACTTCAAAAGAAATTGCCTTGCCTTCCAACTCCGAGTGGAAAGTTGTCGTTGATGATCAAAAGGCCGGCACAGAAACAATACGAACAGTTAATGGCAATCAAGTATCTGTTGCTCCGCTCTCAATGATGGTTCTATATGATGATGCGGAAGAACAATACACTCCGGTAGTATCATCCATCGATTTTAACATCGATCAAATCGCTTTAAACCAAGGCGAAACAAAAACAATCGTGCCCTATGTAAAGGATCAAAAAGGCCGGATCTTAACAGGCGAAAAAGTTACTTGGTCTTCGTCTAATGATGAAGTAGCCAAAGTTGTAAACGGAAAAATTGTTGCGTTAAAAGAAGGAGATGCAGACCTTACAGCAACTGCAGGGAATGTTCAAGCAACTATTAAGGTTTATGTCACTAAGTTAATACCGAAAACAATAACAATTCATGGGGATTCATCTGTTTATGCATCATATAGTACACAGTTAACTACTGTTGTACGTGACCAATTTGGTCAAGAAATGTTAGGAGAAAAAATAAAATGGACATCATCAGATCAATCCATTGCCGTTGTTGATGGGACAGGAAAAGTTACCGGCAAAAAGCCCGGCACTGTTGTCATTACGGCCGCAACCGGTGAAGCTAAAGCAACGTTGACCTTTACTGTAAAAGAAGAAGTAAAACGGTATGTCCGTCTTAAATATGTAAGACCTGATAAAGATTTTAAGGATTGGAACATTTGGGTTTGGAACACCGGCGTAAAGAATGATCAAATTGACTTCCAAAAATATGAAGGTGACACGGCAATTGCTGATATTGAAATTTCTCCTACAACGGAATCAATCGGTTTCTTAATCCGAAAAGGAACGGATTGGAATACGGCAAAAATTTCACCTGACAGCGATGATCACAATATAACCATTGACAAGGATTCCATTATAACAAAAGTTACCGTTGTTACAGGAGTTCCCGGACAATATGTTGTTCCGACAATAAAAGGGCCAATTTTAGAAGATGGAAATGTAACCTTTTATTATCGAGATGAAACATTATTCGCTAAAGATGCAATGGATACCATTGATGATGTAAAAGTGAAAATTGCCGGAAAAGAATATTCGATGGTTTATGATAAGAAGAATGAATATTTTTCATACACATTGCAAAATCTCGAACCCGGAAGTTATGAATACACATTCTTGGTTACAAAAGATGGTACGACAAGGGAAATGACAGATCCAAAAAATACGATCGATGGAAAATCTACCATCACGTACACGATTCCCAGTGTATCCATTAATGCAAAAATTAGTCCAAATAAGATCACATACAACGAAAATGCAGTTCTTTCATTCGATATTGACTCAGAGGAAAAGCTTGATTTTCAAGAAATGTATGCTGACCTCTCAGCTTTAGGAGGTCCATCGAAAGTAAATATTGATCCCCAACTACAAGCATTAACAATTGCTGCGGCTGATACCGTAGTTGCCGGTAAAAAAGAAATTAAAATAACACTTGTTGATGAATTTGGAAATAAGCATGATCAAACTGTTGAAATTGATGTGGCACCAAGAATATCGGCAGGGGAGCTGGACTTCGATTGGGACGAGGCCCGGATTTACTTTATGCTAACCGATCGTTTTTATGATGGGGACAAGAGTAATAATCCGAAGCACGGTTATGATCCTACCCACAGTGAAGCTTATCATGGAGGGGATTTCCGAGGAATTATAGAAAAGCTTGATTACCTTGAAGATTTAGGGATTAATACAATATGGATTACACCAATTGTTGATAATATTGACTTTAATAAAGGATTAGATTTCAAAACCGTCGATGGATTAGAGGCTAAACAATTTGCCTATCACGGCTACTGGGCAAAAGATTTCACTTCATTAGACCCGACTTTAGGTGATATAGATACCTTTAAGGAACTTATTAAAAAAGCCCATGACCGTGGTATTAAAATAATGGTAGACGTCGTCTTGAATCATGCCGGTTACGGAATGAAAAATATTGAAGAAACTTGGAAACAAGATGCACCATATTTACCAACTGATGTGGAAAGAGCTCGTCTTGAAGGGATGCTTCGTGATGTTGATGAAGACACGGTTGTTCGTGGTGAACTCGATCATTTGCCTGACTTGAAAACAGAAGATCCTGCCGTTCGTGCAAAAATCATTGAATGGCAAACCGCTTGGTTGGAAAAGGCAAGAACGGATCGTGGAGATACAATCGATTACTTTCGGGTCGATACGGTAAAGCATGTAGATTCAACAACCTGGATGGCGTTTAAAAACTCTTTAACAGCAATTGATCCCGGATTTAAACTAATTGGTGAATATTGGGGAGCGAGTATAAACAATGATGGAGGTTACCTTCGCTCAGGACAAATGGATTCACTATTGGATTTTGATTTTAAAGAAAAAGCGAAGGAATTTTTAAACGGGAATATTGAAGGAGTAGAACAATATCTGAGAGAGCGTAATGCAAAAATAGACAATACTGCAACATTGGGACAATTTTTAAGCAGCCATGACCAAAATGGGTTTTTATCAGAATACGTTAACGGTGACGTAGGTAAGCTCTTAGTAGCTGCAGCTTTGCAGATTACTTCTAAAGGGCAGCCTGTCATTTATTACGGAGAAGAATTAGGAAAATCTGGAAAAGCTGATTGGGAAAAAGAAGGCGATGTTGTAAAACAGTTTGGTCAAAACCGTGGTTCTATGCCGTGGGATAAATATGAAAATGGTGATCAAACAGCAGTAGCCATTCATGATCATTACAAAAACCTATTAAACATTCGAAAAGATTATTCAAAAATATTTTCTAAAGGAACAAGAACATTTGTTAGCGGTGGGAACGAAGAACAATATTCTATTTTTAAACGGGAATATTTAGGAGATTCTCTCTATGTCGGATTAAACACTTCTAAGGAAGTTAAAGAGGCAACTTTTAAGATTGATTATCCTGCAGGCTCTTCTGTAACGGATTTGTATAGTGGACAAACCTATACAGTAAATGGCAAAGGTGAGATAAAGGTTAAAATGCCTTCAAGAGACCTTGGAGGAACGATTATTTTAGCACTTGATAAATCTGAACAACCTGAGGTTCCGGGAGATACAGATCCGGGTGGCACTGATCCAGGAGATACAGGCCCGGGGGATTCTGATCAAACAGATCCGAAAAACCCGCCTGATGGTGGACAAAATCCGGTTGATCCTGATCAACAAACACCTGAGTCAGAGTTAAAAGAAAATGTTAAAGTGAATGCAACTGTGAAAAATGGCCGGGTGACAATCGACAATAGTTCAATTACAATATTAAAACAAAATGGCATATTAATAGTTGAAGTAACCGGTAAAAATATTGAATTCGTTTTAACAAAAGAACAAGTTCGCTTATTAAAAGAAAAAGGTGTTAGTATCCTATTAACTAATGAAGATGTTTCACTTCAAATGTCGGCTTCGGTCTTTCCTGACAGCAAGGTTAAAGTTCAGATGAAGCGGATGAAAGATATAAAAGAAGCAGTGAGTGCCGTATATGATTTTAACATATTAGATGAAAACGGAGCGAAAATTACTAATCTAAGTGCACCGGTTACCATTACGTTTGAGGTAGGAAATGATCATTTGAAAGAACTAAATGTTTACTACTTTAACGAAACAAAAAAACAATGGGAATTAGTTCCGGGTGCTGTTTATAAAGAAGGAAAAGTAAGTGTTAACACAACACATTTTAGTACTTTTACTGTATCTGACCAAGATTTAACTGCAAAAACAGTTTTGCCGGAAGAAGGGTATGTACTTCCAAGTACAGCAACAAACGAATACAATTTGTTGGTGCTGGGAGTAATCCTCTTGGCATTCGGTTGGATGGCACTCTATATGAGAAGATATATTAAATCAATTCGTTAATAAGAAAAGCGCAGAGCGCCCGCTTAGCGACGTACAAACTGGAGCGCTCCGCAATGAGAACAGACTTGCTTCCTCGAATAGACACCGCACGAAGAAAATGCGA
>JAAROH010007834.1_pt1 | contig 29939 bp, 25 predicted proteins | sample 7248631 | NCBI WGS metagenome assembly JAAROH01 (sample SAMN09772309, study PRJNA484901) | compost metagenome | isolation source: Vermicomposting unit | place: India | reverse complement strand
GCTCAGTGGTAGAGCATCGCCTTGCCAAGGCGAGGGTCGCGGGTTCGAATCCCGTTTTCCGCTCCATTGATAAATTCAACAATTTCCATAATTGGGCGGCATAGCCAAGTGGTAAGGCAGAGGTCTGCAAAACCTTTATTCCCCAGTTCGAATCTGGGTGCCGCCTCCAAAATAAACCTTCTATCTAGAAGGTTTAATTTTTTATATATGTGGTGATAATATGAAAAATCCCTTTATCCCTATGGGTCGTGCAGATATAGTGATTATAGATGGCCGTGTTCCAAGGGAAGCAATAGAAAAGATTGAAAGATTGAATATAAGAGTAATTCCTACAATTCCGTGTAAGGAAGTTTCCGATCCCATTTCCTATCATCCCGACATTGTTATTCATCCAGTGAATCACAATACCATTGTTGTAGCCCCTAATGTTTTTGAATATTATAGTGATGTTTTGTCCAAAACGGGTATAAAAGTTATCAAAGGCGATAAAAAATTAGATAAAGATTATCCTTATGATATTGCATATAATGTAGGGAGAGTAGATAGATTCGCTATACATAATTTTAAACATACGGACGAGAAGTTGATGTACTATTTGGAAAAGGAAGGCTTAGAATTTATAAATGTAAAACAAGGTTATACTAAATGTTCAATAGCAGTTGTGGATCGTAAGGCTGTTATAACTTCTGATTATCCCATTTATAAAAAACTTATAGAGCTCGGTGTTGATGTATTATTGATTGAACCTGGGTATATTAGATTAGATGGATATCCTTATGGATTTGTAGGAGGTACTTGTGGTAATTTATCTGGAGAAACAATAGCTTTTTCTGGGAAATTTCTATATCATCCTGATAGATTGAAAATATCCAGTTTTTTGAAAAAGTACAATAAAAAGGTATTGTGGTTAAGGAATGAAAATGTAACAGATATAGGAACTATAATTAACCTTAATTACCAGTAGAGTAACTCTTTATAGAGTATATGCACGTTAACTTAGTGCATACTACTAACAAGAAAGGAGAAATAATAAATGAATATCCAACTAGGATTAAATAAAGGCTTTGATACAGCCAAAGAAATAGTATATAGTTTTTTCCCAGAAAAAAGGGTGAAAATAGAAGAAGTTGATTATAAATTAAGATATTTTTTTAATATACATCTTTTAAGAAATAGATCCGTTAAGGATTTTTATGATAGAATTGCTGATTTGATATTATCATTGATCCTCAATATATATTCAGAGGATATAATAAATAAATATATAAATGATAATTTAAAGGAATTTAAAATAGATGAAAGAAAAGAAATAGGAGAAATATCTAAAAGATTTCTTTTAGATAAGGACAATTTTATAGTTGAAAAGCAATATATTAAAAACAAAATAAAGAATTTTATCTATGAAAAGCCTTTTGTTTTTATAGATGGATTTTTGAAGTTTCGTTTGAAAGATATAGATTTATTTATGAATTCAGTAGTGGATAAAGCTGTAAAGGAGTTTACCGCTAAGAAAGAATATAAGGAATTCATAGATGTATTGAAATACTTTATAGATATACAACAACCTAAGTACAATGTAGTCAATCTAATTTTTTTAGATAATAGCTATATCCTATTGGATGAAAACAACAATATAATAGATAATAATTTTTTTGAAGATATTCTATTTGAATTGAAAGATAATGAAATCAGTCAAGATGATTTGCTTATAAGTACTTTAATAGTTTTAGCCCCTAGCAATCTAATAGTTCATCTAGACCAACAGCAAAAGGACACAGATATAGTAAAAGTTTTGATAGATGTTTTTGAAGATAAAGTATATTTTTGTTTTGGATGTGAAAAATGTAAAAAAGAGGTTAAAATAAAAAATAGTTAACATGAAGCTGAGTTAAACTCAGCTTCATATTCTATTTGAAAATAATGCACAAAGTGGTATTATAATACTAAATACTAAAGGAGATATGTGGAGGTTGTACATATGAGTAGAGACATTATAAAACCATCAATATTGGCAGGATTTATGGAGCTTATACCATCAGAGCAGATACTATTTAATAATATGATGGATACTATTAGGAAGAATTATGAGAAGTTTGGCTTTTTACCTATTGATACTCCAGTTATTGAGAAGGCTGAAATACTTTTAGCTAAGGGTGGAGGCGAGACTGAAAAGCAAATATATAGGTTTCAAAAAGGGGATACTGACCTGGCATTAAGGTTTGATTTAACAGTTCCCTTAGCAAGATACGTAGCTCAGCATTATTCAGAGCTAACATTCCCCTTTAGAAGATATCATATTGGTAAGGTTTATAGAGGAGAGAAAGCGCAAAGAGGAAGGTTTAGAGAATTTTATCAATGCGATATCGATATAATAGGCAATGGCAAATTGGACATAATAAATGATGCGGAAATTCCAAGTATTATATATTCCACATTTAAGGATTTGGGATTTGATGAATTCACCATTAGGATAAACAACAGAAAAGTATTAAATGGATTTTTCCAATCCTTAGGAATAGAGAATCCTGTTGAAGTATTAAGGTCTATAGACAAGCTTGAGAAGATAGGAGAAAAAGGTGTAATAAAAGAATTAGAGGATTTAGGACTAGAGAGCACAGCTATAGATAGGATACTTGAGTTTATAAACATAAAAGGAACTAATAAGGAGATTTTGGAGAGGCTAAGAGGATTAAACATAGACAATGAAATGTTTAATAAAGGGTTAGAAGAGCTGGAAGCAGTAAATCACTATGTAGGCATTTTTGGAGTACCGGAAAAGAATTTTTCAATTGATTTGACCATTGCCAGAGGTTTAGATTACTACACTGGTACAGTTTATGAGACCTTTTTAAATAACTATCCTGAAATCGGAAGTATTTGTTCTGGTGGAAGATATGATGATTTAGCAGGCTACTATACAAAACAGAAGTTGCCTGGAGTAGGGGTATCCATTGGATTAACAAGACTTTTCTATCAGCTTAGGGAAGCTAATTTAATTAAAGCAGAGGATTACTCTTTAACAAAAGTCCTAATCATTCCTATGGATGGCTGTTTGGATAGGGCCATTGAAACAGCAAGAAAAATAAGAGATAATGATATAAACACTCAAGTTTACTTAGAGGAAGCAAAGATTGGGAAGAAATTTAATTATGCAGATAAGTTAGGCATACCATATGTAATAATTATTGGTACAGAGGAAATTAAAAGAGATACATATACAATGAAGAATATGAAGACTGGCGAACAGGTTGAAATTAATTTTGAAGAACTGCTAAATAGGTTAAAAAATGAATAAAATTTAATAATAAGTTGAACAAATGGGTATATAATATTATAATATATAAATAAGTATGAAAAAATCTATATAAAAGCTATGATGGGAAGAGTAAGCTGTAGGTACCTTCAAGAGAGGGGAGTGCCAGAGGCTGGGAGCCTCCCTAAGGGAAAACAGCCGAAGACCACCCCGGAGCTGCATCCTAAATCGAAAGATGGAAGGATGGCCGCAAGTATTTGCGTTATCTTAAATTGAGCACCAATTAGGGTGGAACCACGGGAGCAAACCTCTCGTCCCTACATACGGGGATGAGAGGTTTTTTGTATATATGAGTAAATAATATAAGGAAAGGAGAACATGGATATGGAAAAAATTAATATAAAGTTGCCCGACGGATCCGTTAGAGAATATGATAAGGGGATTAAACTTCTTGATGTAGCGAAGGATATAAGCGAAGGATTGGCTAGAAATGTTTTAGGTGCTGTAGTAAATGGGGATATTAAGGGATTACAGGAGACTGTTGATGAAGATGCAGAAGTACGATTTGTAAAATTTGAAGATGAAGAGGGAAAGAAAATATTTTGGCATACATCAGCTCATATAATGGCATTAGCAGTTAAGAGGTTGTTCCCAGATGTGAAGTTTGCTATCGGTCCAGCAATAGAAGACGGATTTTATTATGATTTTGACACTGAACACAGATTTACACCTGAGGACTTAGAAAAGATAGAAAAGGAAATGGAAAAAATAGTAAAAGAAAACCATGAGCTAGAGAGGTTTGTAGTACCAAGAAATGAAGCTCTTGAGTATTTCAAGAACAGAGGAGAAGTATATAAAGTTGAATTGATAGAAGATCTACCTGAGGATGAAGAGATATCATTCTATAAGCTAGGAGAATTTACAGACCTATGTGCTGGTCCTCACCTGTTGAATACTAAAAAAGTTAAAGCTGTAAAGCTATTAAGCATTGCGGGAGCTTATTGGCGTGGAGATGAAAAGAACAAGATGCTCCAAAGAATATATGGTATTACTTTTGAAAAGAAAAAGGATTTGGATGAATATCTAGAGAGATTAGAAGAGGCTAAGAAGAGGGATCATAGAAAGCTTGGAAAAGAGTTGGATCTATTCAGCATCCATGAGGAAGGGCCAGGATTTCCATTTTTCCATCCAAAGGGAATGATCATAAGAAATATCCTTGAGGACTTTTGGAAGAAGGAACACGTTAAAAGAGGATATGGGGAAATAAAGACACCTATAATATTAAGTGAGGATTTGTGGCATCAATCAGGCCATTGGGATCACTATAAGGAAAATATGTACTTTACTGAAATAGACGAAAAAGGCTATGCAATTAAACCCATGAACTGTCCAGGAGCTATTTTAATATACAAGTCTGGCCTTCACAGCTATAGGGATCTTCCTTTGAGATGGGCAGAATTAGGGTTAGTTCATAGACATGAGCTTTCAGGAGCTTTACATGGTCTTATGAGGGTTAGAAGCTTTACTCAAGATGATGCTCATATCTTCTGCTTGCCATCTCAAGTGAAGGATGAGATTAAAAAGGTAATAGATTTGGCAGACTATGTATACAGCATTTTTGGCTTTAAATACCATGTAGAGCTATCCACAAGACCAGAGAATTCCATGGGAACTGATGAACAATGGGAAATGGCAACAAACGGTTTAAGGGAAGCTTTAGAGGAAAAGGGAATGGAGTATAAGATAAATGAAGGTGATGGAGCTTTTTATGGACCAAAGATAGATTTCCATCTACAAGATGCTATAGGTAGAACTTGGCAGTGTGGAACAATTCAGTTGGATTTCCAAATGCCAGAAAGATTTGACCTATTGTATGTGGATAAGGACAATGAAAAGAAGCGTCCAGTTATGATCCACAGAACAATACTAGGAAGCATGGAAAGATTCCTAGGAATACTAATAGAGCACTTTGCAGGGAAGTTCCCAGTTTGGATAGCTCCAGTTCAAGCAATAGTGCTACCTATATCGGATAAATTTAACGACTACGCTTATGAAATCAAGAAGGAAATGGAACAAAAAGGTTTGAGAGTTGAAGTAGATGACAGAGCTGAAAAGATAGGATATAAGATAAGAGAAGCAAGGCTTCAAAGGATACCTTATATGCTAGTGGTAGGAGAAAAGGAAGTAGAAAACAGATTAGTTTCTGTTAACAAGAGGGATAAAGGAGATATAGGTCAATATAGCCTAGATGATTTCATGAACATGATATTAGAAGAAGTAGAAAATAAATCTCGTCAATAGAATTAATATTAGGGCGACTAAAGTCGCCCTAATCTATTAATCCTTTTTCCTTAAGCCAATTTTTTGCTACTTGTTTTGAGTCTTTACCTTCTATATCCACTTGAGCATTTAGTTTTGCCATTTCTTCATCTGTTAATAGGCCAGCAAGACTGTTCAATACATCTTCTAGCTCAGGATATTTTTCAAGAGTATCATTTCTTACGAGAATAGCTGCATCATATGGTGGGAAGTAGTTTTTGTCATCTTCTAATATCTTTAAGTTGAATGCTGGAATTCTTCCATCTGTAGCGAAAGCCACACTTACATCTACCTGACCTTCGTCTATTGCAGTGTATAACAAACCTGGATCCATTCCTTTTGCATCTTTAAACTCAAATCCATAGACTTCTTTCATACCGCTATATCCATCTTCTCTTTCCATAAACTCCTGAGTAGCTGCAAAGGAAAAATCTGAAGCATATTCTTTAAGATCTGAGATCTTTTCTATGCCTAATTCATTAGCCACTTCCTCTTTCATGACTATTGCATAGGTATTATTAAATCCTAGAGGTTCTAGCCAAGTTATGTTATATTCTTCATTATATTTTTCTTTTACAATTCTGTAAGCTTCATCAGCATCATTTACTACTTCTTCACCTAATATGCTTACTAGTCCAGTTCCAGTGTAATCTACTGAAATGTCTAAATCTCCAGATTTAAGAGCTGTAAATACTATATTTGTCCCACCAAGGAATGGCTTTCTGTTAACGGTTAGTTCTGTTTTTGCTTCAATTAGTTCAGAGACTAGATGAACCATGATATCTTGTTCTGTAAATTCCTTACCTCCAACAGTTACAGTTCCTTCACTAGAAGTGTCTTTATTGCCTCCGCAAGCAGTTAGGGTAAAAGCAAAGGCTAACACCATTAAGATGAGTAAAATCTTATTAAATTTTTTTGGCATATGCATATACTCTCCTTTCTATTCATTTCTTAGTCCCTTTGGAGTAATCCTTTTTTCTAAAAGTCTAAATAGGGAATCAAACAATATAGCTAAAACAGCTGCAGGGATAGCACCTGAAAGTATAAGGCCATTATTTACCGATGCTATTCCTCTAAATATCAAGTCGCCTAGTCCACCAGCACCAATTAGGGAGGCCAAAGTTGCAATCCCAATGGTCATAACGGAGGCAGTTCTTATTCCAGCCATAATAATAGATAAGGAAAGAGGAATTTCTATCATATATAATATTTGAAAAGATGTCATTCCCATTCCCTTACCAGCCTCTTTAGCTGTTTCATCACAGTTTATAATTCCTGTATAGGTGTTTTGAAGTATTGGTAATAGAGCATAGATGGTAAGTGCAATAATGGCTGGTTTACTTCCAATTCCAAAGAATGGTATCATGAAACCTAATAAGGCAACACTGGGAATTGTTTGGAAAACTGATACAATCTTGATTATTATGCTGGCCAGTTTTCTATAACGGGTTATGAATATGCCTACTGGAACACCTACCAGTATGGCTATTATAAGAGAGACTATGGAAATTCTTATATGAGATAATATGCTATCTACTACCATAGGCCAGCGTTCAATGGTAGTATTTATAAATGAATACAGTATATTTCCCCCGTTCATACAATTCCACCTCCTATTATAAATTGTTTGTTATCTTATCCGCTAGGAGCCTAACCAAACTGCCGTTTGTGACTACACCCTTTACCTTATTATCCTTATCAGTAACTACTACATAGCCTTTACCAGAATCCTTAATTAGTAGTAGAGCTTTTTCTATAGATTCATTTTCTTCAATGCAGGCATAATCAGACTTTATTATATCCCCTTAATCTTTAGAGCCTCGTTGGTATAATTTCTATATATATCCCATGAACTAGCTACACCTTTATATCTGTTATGTCTATCTACTACTATTAAGCTGTCAACCTTATGTTGGTTTAGCTGGTTTATGGACTCAGCTAATCCCTTGTCTTCTCTTATAGTAATTGCTTTCGAAATGTATTCCTTTACTGGAGGAAAATGAATTCCATTATAAGCCATTAATCTTTTTTCTCCAATAAAGTTTTTAACGAAATCATCTGCTGGATGTCTTAATATTTCTTCAGGTGTATCCAATTGGATAATTTGGCCTTCTCGCATAATACAAATTCGGTCAGCAATTTTCAATGCTTCATCCATATCATGGGTTACAAAAACGATAGTTTTATCTAATTCACTGTGTAATTTTAACAGTTCATCTTGTAATTGTTCTCTGCTAATTGGATCTAAGGCACTAAAGGGTTCGTCCATTAGTATGATGGGAGGATCAGCTGCTAATGCCCTAATAACGCCTATTCTCTGCTGTTGTCCTCCAGATAGTTCATGTGGATATCTATCTCTATAGACATCAGGGTCTAGTCCTACCATATCTAAAAGTTCATCAACTCTTTTCAGATATTTTTTAGGGTCTTCTTTTCTAAGCTTTGGAACTAATGCCACATTATCTTTTATGGTCATGTGAGGTAAAAGTCCAATTTGCTGGATAACATATCCTATGTTTCTGCGAAGCTCTACCGGATTTTCATTCTTTATGGGCTTTCCGTTTATGAATATTTCTCCTTTTGTAGGATCAATGAGTCTATTTATCATCTTCATTGTTGTTGTTTTGCCACATCCGGATGGACCAATAAGCACTAGAAGTTCTCCTGCTTCTATTTTTAAGTTGATGTTTTTCAACGCTTCAAAATTGTCTTCGTATACCTTGGATACTTCCTTGAACTCAATCAAAATAAAACCTCCTTTCATAACGGATATAGTTTTACAGAAAGTAACAACTTATAAAAAATGAAAGGTTGGCAGAACGTGGTCATAATTATACCACAACATATTGTTGTTGTAAAGAAAAAGAACCCTATTCTGAATTAGGGTTCTTTTAGGACTTTTTATTTATGTAATTTTTTACATTACACACGTTATCTTTTTCTGAAACGAAACAAACTACATCTCCTTTTTTAAATACGAAGTCAGGTCCAGGGGAAAGTATAGTTTTTTCATCTCTTATAATTGCAACTATAGTGGCTTTGGTATTTTGCCAGAATTTTATTTGATGAATGGATTTGCCAATTAGGTGGCTTCCAGGGTGTATAATTTCCTTATGATGGTCTAAAACATCCATGTCTCTAAAATGTATCGTATTTTCTATTAGAACTTCAATGCTTTTATTTATAACATGTTCTAGTTTATTTTTTTCTGCCATTAGATTCTTAATATAGTTTAGAAGGTCATTCAGATTATTGGTTATTGCAAACTTATCTATGAACTGTTTAGCATTTAAGCTGGAAATAACATAGATTCCACTCTTTTCATGGACTTTTACTACATTCATATCCTCCAGTAAAGCCACTGACCTTCTGATGGTTTCAGGGGAAACATTGTACTCACTAGCTAAAGTTGAGCGTCCTTTTAATTTATATCCTTCTGGAAATTCTCCTTTATATATTCTTTGAGCTATATCTATTGCAATTTTAATGTATCTTGGGGTATCCTTTGGATTTAAATCACTCAAATTTATGCCTCCTTAATCGTAATACCTATAATGTTAATATAATTTTAGCATAAAATTAAATAATCTATAAGGATATAATAAAAAACACGATTTCGACTATGAAATCGTGTTAAAAGTTTTAACTAGCACAGTCAGTTGATTTTTCGTACTCTTGAAATATTTCTTCTAGCTCATCCTCTTCTATGCTTTCCTTTTCCATAAGTACATCTGATATTTTTATAAGTAGTTCCTTATTTTCTTGAAGTATTCTCTTGGCTCTATCATAGGCTTTATCTAATATTTTATTTATTTCAACTCTTAGTTTATCATAATTAAATTTTAAATAGTTGTCATTTACAACCATAAGCCCTAAGTCACTCATACCGTATTCGCATACCATCTCTTTTGCAATCTTTGTTGCTTTGTCTAGATCATCTTTTGCACCTGTAGTTACTTCTTTAAGCATTAGATCTTCTGCTGCTCTACCAGCTAAAAGTATTGTAATCTTGTTCATAAGCTCTTGTTCTGTATGGAGATATCTATCTTCTTCTGGAAACTTAAGTACGTAACCTAAAGCATGGCCTCTAGGTATGATGGATATCTTTTGTACCTTGTCTGTGTTAAGTATCTTTGCTACAATGGCATGACCAGCTTCATGTATTGATACTGTTTTCTTCTCTTTTTCAAGGACTGTTGGATTTTTTACTTCAAGTCCTGCAATAACCCTTTCTAAAGCTGCATCGAAATGGGATTTGGTGATCTTTGCAGCATTATTTCTTACTGCGATTATTGCTGCCTCATTGGCAATATTCGCTAGATCTGCTCCTGATAGACCGTGGGTTTTCTTTGCCAACTCTTTAATATCTACATCCTTATCTAAAGGTTTATTCTTTGTGTGAACTTCAAGAATTTGCTCTCGTGCTTTCATGTTTGGATTGCCTACGTATATGTGCCTGTCAAATCTTCCAGGTCTGAGGAGGGCTTCATCTAAAAGGTCTAATCTATTGGTAGCACCAATTACTATGACTGTGTCGTCTGAGTTGAATCCATCTAATTCCACCAAAAGTTGGTTTAGGGTTTGATCTTTTTCATTATTGGAATCCAGATTTCTTTTGGCGCCAATTGCATCTATCTCATCGATAAAGATAATGCTTGGAGCTTCCTTCCTTGCTTTTTCGAAGAGAGTTCTCACTCTTTTAGCTCCAACTCCTACATATTTTTCAACAAATTCAGATCCGCTAGCGTATAAAAATGTTGAGTTTGTTTCTCCAGCTACTGCCTTTGCAAGCAATGTTTTTCCTGTACCAGGTGGGCCATAAAACAGAATTCCTTTAGGAATATGGGCTCCCATTTTTTTATACTTAGTGGCATTGTTTAAGAAATCAATGGTTTCTTGAAGTTCTTCTTTTATTTCTTCAAGCCCTGCTACATCCTTAAAGGATATATTTGGTTTATCCTTTTCTTTATTACTTGGCTTATCATTTGTTAACACAGAAGGTACTAATTGTAGCTTGGAATAGGAGTTTTTATAATACATTATCAGTAGTGTAGATATGATCCAGAAGGTTATTCTATCTCCTAGGGATATTTCTTTGAATTGGCTTATAGGCTTAACTAAATCAAAGAAAAGTATTATGGATATAACTATGCACACTGCTGAAATGATCGATAGCAATTTTTTCTTTTTCAATTCAACCCCACCTTTTCTATGATTATAGATATAGTTTAACCATTTGGCTTTTTTCTATAAAAAGAATCATTCTAAAAGTTGAAGGAAATAATATGTAAAGCTATAATATTAATACTATTAATTATCGAAAGAGGTGATAAAATCAAATGGACTTTCTAAATTTAGTTGAAACCTATAAAGATGACATAATTAAGTCTGTCCAAGAAATAGTAAGAATAAAAAGCGTAGAAGGCGAAAAAAAGGACAACATGCCTTTTGGGGAAGGACCCTATGAAGCTCTTAAATATGCATTAAACTTGTCTGAAAGGTTGGGATTTAGAACTAAAAATCTAGACAATTATGCCGGCCATGCTGAATATGGAGAAGGAGATGAAATAGTAGGAGTTTTAGTTCACTTGGATGTGGTTCCAGAAGGGGATGGATGGACTTACCCTCCCTATGGTGGAGAAATCCATGATGGTAAGATCTTTGGAAGAGGAACCATTGATGATAAAGGGCCTGCTATAGCCTGTTTATATGCTTTGAAAGCTTTAAAAGATGCTAATGTTAAACTTAACAAAAAAATTAGGATAATATTTGGTACAAATGAGGAAACCGGATGGGGGTGTGTGGATTATTATTTTAAACACGAACAAGCTCCTGAAATGGCCTTTACTCCTGATGCTGATTTTCCTGTCATTCACGGAGAAAAAGGAATTATAGTATTTGATCTAGTAAAAAAGCTTGAATCAAATGTTTCCGGCGATCTGGTACTAGAAAGCATAAGGGGCGGAAATGCTGCCAATATGGTTCCTGATTATTGCGAAGCCATTATTAAGACAGATGATCCCTCTCAAATAGAGCAGAAGCTAGATGATTTTGTAAATAGCACCAACTATCCTTTGGCTTTGACTAGAGAAGGTGAAAGGATAAAAATTGTCGCAAAAGGGGTTTCAGCTCATGGAAGCACTCCAGAGAAGGGAGAAAACGCAATTACATATTTGATGGCTTTTTTGGGTAAGATATTAGACCCAGCGACTCCTGTAGGAGAATATATAAAGATATATAATGATAGAATTGCCTTTAGACACAATGGAGAGAATATCGGCTGTGGTTTTGAGGATGATGTTTCAGGCAAGTTAAACTTCAATCCAGGAGTTATAAAGGGAGATGAAAAGGAAATACGATTAACAATAAATATTAGGTATCCAATAAAATATACTTCCGAGCAGGTTTATGAAGGGATTAGAGAGAATTTAAAGGATACAGGTATTGAGCTAATAGAAGGGAAAACTGATATCAAGCCATTGTATGTTCCTAAAGACCATCCACTGGTTCAAAAGCTTATGAAGGTATATAAGGAACAGACTAAAGATGCAGAAAGTGAACCAATAGTAATTGGTGGAGGAACCTATGCTAGAGCATTAAAAAATGCAGTGGCCTTTGGTCCATTAATACCTGGGCAAAAGGAGGTTGCCCACCAGAAAGATGAGTTTATATCGATAGATCATCTAATGTTGATAACAAAAATTTATGCACAAGCTATGTTTGAACTGGCAAAATAACAAAAAAATGTTTGACAAACTGTATCCAATAACATATAATGATTAGTGCAAATTGAATATTTGGGGTTGGTTAAGTAGAAGTATCCGCTTCTCACCTTATAGCCTAGGCTCATAAGGTTGCATAATGGTTTAAGTAGTACATAGCTGTATTGTACTACTCTATGTTGTCGTGCAGTAAAGCGGGTATTTTATACCCGCTTTTGTGTTATATTCATAATAATTAGGAGGTGCAGCAATATTAAAGAACTTCAAATTAATGAGGAAATTAGAGATAAGGAAGTAAGGCTTATCGATGTGGATGGGACGCAGATAGGGATAGTGCCAATAAAAAAAGCGCTGAGCATAGCTTATGAAAAAAGATTGGATTTGGTAAAGGTAGCCCCTAATGCTAAGCCCCCTGTATGTAGGATAATGGATTATGGAAAATATAAATATGAGTTGGCTAAAAAGGAAAAAGAAGCCAAAAAAAAACAAAAGGTCATAAACGTAAAAGAAGTGAGAATGACTCCAACTATTGAGGATCACGACTTGAATGTAAAGGCTAGAAAGACAATAGACTTTTTAAAAGATGGAGATAGAGTTAAGGTAAGCGTTAGATTTAGAGGTAGGGAATTAGGCCATACTGAAACAGGTAAGGAAGTATTGATGAGATTCGCTGAATTAGTTTCCGAATATGGAACTATGGAAAAAGAACCTCGAATGGAAGGTCGAAATATGGTTATGTTTTTAGTACCAAAAAAAGACTAAGTAAGGAGGAAATAATATGGCTAAGATTAAGATGAAGACTCATAAAGGTGCAGCTAAGAGATTTAAGAGAACTGGTAGCGGTAAGATCAAAAGATATCAAGCTTATAAAAGTCACTTGACTGGCAAGAAATCTCCTAAGAGAGTTAGAAGGCTTAGAAAGTCTGCTGTAGTAAGCAAGGGAGATCAAAAGAGAATAAACTCATTGTTGCCAAGATAAACAAGAAATTGATAATTAAGGGAGGTAATTTAAGTGGCAAGAGTAAAACGAGGTGTAACTGCTAAAAGAAGACATAAGAAAGTATTGAAACAAGCTAAAGGATATTATGGTGCCAAGAGCAAATTATATAGAGTAGCTAATGAAGCTGTTATGAAGTCATTGTCCTATGCTTATGCAGGACGTAAGCAAAGAAAGAGACAGTTTAGAAAGATGTGGATTGCAAGAATCAATGCAGCAGCCAGAGCAAATGGTATGAACTATAGCACTTTCATCAATGGACTTAAGAAAGCAAATATTGAAATTAACAGAAAGATGCTATCTGAAATGGCTGTTAATGACCCAGAAGGTTTTGCAAAATTAGTTGAAATTGCAAAGGAAGCATAGTTAAAAGTTCCGGTTACGGAACTTTTACTGTTATATAGGTATTTTAAAGAAAAGTAGGGAATAGTTATGATAACAATAACCAGTTCTTCAAATCCAACTATAAAGTTAATAAAAAGCTTATATAAAAAGAAGGATAGATGGAATAAAAGGCTTTTTGTAGTAGAAGGCATAAAGATTGTAGATGAATGTTTAAACAGCGGATATCCCATACAGTATATAGTATATTCAGAGCAGCTGTTTAATGTAGTTGGAGGTAGAGAATTATTTGATAGGATAAGCTCTTTGCCAAATCTTATAAAGGTTCCAGATAAACTATTTAATGAAATCTCAGATGTGGAAACCCCTCAAGGAATTTTGGCCGTTATCCCCTTTGAAGTAAAAATGATGGAAGGCATATATGACGATAAAGAGCCCTTTATTCTTTTATTGGATAGGGTTCAAGATCCTGGGAACCTTGGAACAATCATAAGAACTGCTGATGCTTTTGGAATAGATGGTATAATAGTTACTGAAGGCTGTGTGGATGTATACAATCCAAAGGTCGTAAGGGCTACAATGGGCTCCATATTTAGAGTTCCCATATACCATCATGAAAGAGGGGAAGATATAATTAGGAGATTGAAGGAAAAAGGTGCCACAGTATATTCTACTTCCTTACAAGGCAAGGAGTTTATCCAAAATGCTGATTTTAAGCATTTTTCCTTATTGATTATTGGCAATGAGTCCAAGGGAGTATCTAGCAATTTGGAGAGCTTGGCAGATAGGCTGATAAAGATACCCATGGTTGGTAAAGCTGAATCGCTAAATGCTGCCGTTGCTTCTTCTATTATAATGTATGAAGTTTTAAGACAGAGAATTAACAAATTCTTGTAATATTGCCTAATAGGTGCTATAATTTAGAAAATAGTTTGAAAATTAGCTTGTTAGTCTTTAATGTGAGAAAGGAGTTAAAGTATGAAGGAAAAGTTGTTAAGCATTAGGGAGGAAGCTTTATCCTGTATAAATTCAGCAAAAGATCTTAATGAGATAGAAGATATACGCGTAAGGTATTTAGGGAAAAAAGGCAAACTTACAATGCTCCTTCGTGAAATGGGGAAATTGTCTAAAGAAGAAAGGCCTATAATAGGTAAGCTTGCCAATGAGGTTAGAGAAGAGATAGAAAAGGGTTTATCTGATGCAAAACAACAATTTAAGGAGAAATTAAAGCTAGAAAAGATTGAAAAGGAAAAAATAGATGTAACCATAAGCAAGAAAACTAGGAAATTTGGTCATCGCCATCCATTACTCCAGACTATAGAAGAGCTTGAAAACTTATTTATGAACATGGGCTTTAGCGTAATTGATGGGCCAGAAATTGAAACGGTGGAAAACAATTTTGATGCCCTTAATACTCCAGAAAATCATCCATCTAGAGATTTGAGTGATACATTTTACATAAATCCTGAGATACTTTTGAGAACTCATACTTCTCCTGTTCAAATAAGGGCTATGAAGGAAAGAGGAGCTCCAATTAGAATGGTTTCTGCTGGTAGAACTTTCAGGTTTGATGATGTAGACGATACTCACTCACCTATGTTTCACCAAATAGAAGGGTTGGTAGTAGGAGAGAATATAACTTTAGGCCACTTAAAGTATACCATTGATGTTTTTGTAAAAGAGCTATTTGGGAAGGATATGAAGACAAGGTTTAGACCTCACTATTTCCCATTTACTGAGCCAAGTGCAGAGGTAGATGTTTCATGTTTTAGCTGTAAGGGGAAAGGTTGTCCCGTTTGCAATGGAACTGGGTGGAGTATGGAATTGTTAGGATGCGGAATGGTACATCCACAGGTACTTAAGAATTGCGGTATTGATCCTGAAAAGTATAGCGGCTTTGCCTTTGGAATGGGTGTAGATAGGATTACCATGGTTAAATATGGTATTAACAATATTAGGCTTCTATTCGAAAATGACAATAGATTTTTAGAACAATTCTAGTAGTTTTAAGGAGGATAAATATGCTAGTACCTGTAAAATGGTTGAGAGAATACGTGGACATAGATGATATTGATTCAAAGACTTTAGCAGATGAGCTTACACTGTCAGGATCCCATGTGGAATCCATTATTTCATTGGATAGAGACATAGAAAAAGTAGTAGTTGGAAGAGTGGAAAAACTAGAGAAACATGAAAATGCAGATAATCTTTTTGTAGTTCAGGTGAATATAGGAGATGAAATTCTCCAAATAGTAACTGGAGCTAAGAATTTAAAAACAGGAGACTACGTACCTGTTGCCCTAATTGGGGCAAAGCTTCCTGGCGGTATAAAGATAGGTAAAGTAAACTTTAGAGGCATTGATTCCTATGGAATGCTTTGCTCATTAAAAGAATTAGGCTATGAGGATAGTGTAATTCCTAAATATCAGAGAGATGGCATATTCGTATTTGATAAGGAATATCCCCTAGGAAGCGATGTAAAAGAAATACTAGGCCTCTATGGAGATATAATAGAGTTTGAGATAACACCTAATAGGCCAGACTGTTTAAGCATTATAGGCATGGCTAGAGAAACTGCTGCTACTTTTAATAGGCAATTGAAGCTTCCTGAAATCAAAGTCAATGAAGAAGTGGATAATATCAATGATTATGTAGAATCTGTGGAAGTGGATGAGGAGCTTTGCAACAGATACTATGTTAGATTGATTAAGGATATTAAGATAAAGGAATCTCCCTTGTGGCTTCAAAATAGGCTTATGGAAGCTGGAGTTAGACCAATAAATAATATAGTAGACATAACAAACTATGTTATGTTGGAATTAGGGCAACCCCTTCATGCTTTTGATTATGATAAGCTAAAGAACAAGAGGATTGTAGTAAGAAGAGCTAAAGATGGAGAAAAGATGACTACTCTTGATGGGGTTACAAGAAGTCTAAAGAATTCTCATCTTTTGATAACTGATGGGGAAGACATATTAGGAATTGCAGGAGTAATGGGAGGCTTTGATTCAGAAGTTACTGACGACACAACTACAGTACTGCTTGAGTCAGCTAATTTTGATGCTAGGTCTATTAGGCTTACAGCTAAGGATTTGAACTTAAGAACAGAAGCATCTTCTAGATTTGAAAAAGGCATAGATCCTAATCTATGTGAGATGGCAGCAGAAAGGGTATGTCAATTAGTAGAGGAGATTGGAGCAGGAAAGGTTGTTAAGGGCATAATTGATGTCTATCCAAATAAAAGGGAAGAAAAAACTATTAGACTACGAACTGAAAGGGTAAATGGCCTTTTAGGAATAGATTTAACAGTGGACGAGATGGTGGATTATTTGGAGAGATTAGGGCTTAAGTCTGTTAAAGATGGAGATATACTAGACGTAACTATTCCTACATATAGGTTGGATTTAGGAATAGAAGCAGATTTAATCGAAGAAATTGGAAGATTGTATGGCTTCCACAATGTTCCTTCAAAGCCCTTGGAAGGAGTTCTAACTAGAGGTGAAAAGTCCTATCAAAGGATTATAGCAGATAAAGCCAAATCCATATTACAAGGGCTTGGATTTAATGAAGCTATGACCTATTCCTTCATTAGCCCTAGAGCTTATGACAGGATTAAAGTAGAAGAGGATAGTCCTTTGAGAAGGTATATTGAGATTATGAATCCTCTTGGAGAGGACTATAGTGTAATGAGAACTACGCTAGTTCCAAACATGATGGAAGTATTAAGTAGAAACTACAACTTTGGAAATAAGGAATGCTTTGCTTATGAGCTTGGAAATGTGTTTATCCCAAAAGAGTTGCCTTTAAAGGAACTTCCATATGAGAAGAAGATGTTAACTATAGGTATGTATGGAAATGTAGATTTTTATGACTTAAAGGAAGCCGTGGAGATATTATTTGATAGATTGGGAATTGAAGATGTTGAATATTTACCTGAGAAAAGCAATTTAACTTTCCATCCCAACAGAACAGCTAAGATTATAAAGGATGACCAGGTCATAGGAATATTAGGCGAAATCCACATGGATGTTCTAGAAAATTATGATATAGACGTGAGAGTATACATTGCAGATTTAGATTTTGATATAATAGTTAAGAAGGCTAATTTGGAAAAAACCTATAGGCCACTACCTAAATATCCAGCTATTGAAAGGGATATTGCAATAGTAGTGGATGAGGATATTTTGGTTGGAGATTTGAAAAAGACTATATTGGAAAATGGCCAAGGCTTGATTGAAAAGGTTGAGCTATTTGACGTATATACTGGAGCTCAAGTTCCACAAGGCAAGAAAAGCGTTGCTTTTTCAATGGTATTCAGATCCTATGACAGAACTTTAGTAGATGATGAAGTTAACGAAATTCAGGAGAATATCATAAAGGCTTTAGAAGAAAAATATGATGCTAGATTAAGAAGTTAAGGAGTAGATTTTTCTACTCCTTAAAAAATAAATAGAGGACAATTGGTGGCTGTTATAGAATATAGTACTAAAGGATTCAAAGGGGTGGATGGCTATGACTGAAAAAATTAAAACCAATGTTACTATAGATGGTCGTAACTTTACAGTAGTAGGTGAAGGCTCAGAAGAGTATATAAAAGAGCTAGCTGCATTCGTAGATGAAAAGATTAAAGAGATAACCAGCAAAAACGATAAGCTTAGCAGTTCCATGGCTGCTACCTTAGCAGCTTTGAATATAGCCCATGATCTTTATAAGTCTAACGAGGAACTCACTAAATTGAAAGCTGAAGCTAAAGCTCCGTTGGAAAATTATAACAAGATTTTAGAACAGTTAGAAAAAGAGCAGAATAAAAATAAAGAACTTATTGTGAAATGCAATACATTAAAGGATGAAGTCATTGAAACCAAGAAGCAGAATGAATTGTTGATTAGAGAAATTGAAAATTTAAAAAGAGCCATGGAGATAAAGGAAAGAGAATTGAAGGAAAATCAAACACTGATTAAAAAGCTTCAGGATAAGATCTACGAAAATCAAGTAGAGCTAATTGAAGTTAAGAAGGAATTAGAAGAAGTGTTGAAAACTGTAGATGAGGAAAAGAATCTGTTTAGCAAGGAGGAAGTATAGTTAGTGACAATTAAAAAAGTAGAGCTATTAGCTCCTGTTGGTAGCATGGAAAGCTTGTTTGCAGCTGTACAGAATGGTGCCGACGCGGTATATCTAGGAGGGAAGCTGTTTAATGCCAGACAATATGCAGCAAATTTTGACGATGAAGACCTAAAAAGAGCTGTAGAATATGCCCATTTAAGAGATGTAAAAGTATATGTTACAGTGAATATACTTATTGATGATTCAGAGATGAAGGATACTTTAAGATTTATAAAGTACCTGTACGATATTAATGTGGATGGAATTATTGTTCAAGATCTTGGCTTAGCTTACCTTATAAGAAATATCTTCCCTAATTTTGATTTACATGCAAGCACCCAGATGACAATAAACAACCTACCAGGAGCTATTTTTTTGAGGAATTTTGGATTTAAGAGAGTTGTATTAGCAAGGGAAACTCCCCTAGAGGAAATAAGAAGGATTCATAATAGTACGGATATCCAATTAGAAGGGTTTATCCATGGAGCCCTTTGTGTTTGCTACTCTGGTCAGTGCTTAATGAGCAGCATTTTAGGTGGTAGAAGTGGCAATAGAGGAAGGTGCGCTCAGCCCTGTAGAATGGCCTATAGCCTAATCGATTATGAAAAAGGTGAAATTGTATTTGATGAATGGAAGGATAAATACCTTATTAGCCCTAAGGATTTAAACACTTTAGAATACCTTGACCAGATCGTTGATAGCGGTATCTATTCTCTAAAGATTGAAGGGAGAATGAAAAGGCCTGAGTATGTTGCAACTATTGTAAAGAATTACAGGCAAGCTTTAGACTGTGGTGTTAGTTCTTTAACCGAGGAAAACAGAGAAGACGTGCTCCAGATATTTAATAGGGGCTTTACAAAAGGCCTTCCTTTAAAGGACTTTGGAAGGAATTTCATTTCCTATGACAGGCCTAACAATCGAGGAATGGCTATAGGTAAAGTTGAAAAAGTAGATAATAAGAGCATATATATTAGGCTATCTAAAGATTTAGAAAAGGGCGATGGCATAGAAATAGAAACAGCTGAGGGCAAATACAAGGGTATGGTAGTAGATTTTTCAGGCAATAAGGGTGAATTATTGAAAATAGACAGATTTGATAAAGTGCTTATAGGTTCTACTGTATACAGAACATCTAAAAGGAAATTGATAGAGGATGCTATTAGTTCTTTTAAAGAGGAAAATATAAAATATCCAATAGATATGGAAGCAACCATATCCATAGGAAAACCTGCTCGTCTAACTATAGATTTCAATGACAAAAGGATTGAAGTGGAATCTGATTATGTTGTTGAAAAGGCCCAAAAGGTTGGGCTTACAGAGGAAAGAGTTAAAGAACAACTCCTTAAACTTAATGATACCCTATACTATGTAGACAAAATATCTATATATTTAGATGAAAATGCTTTTATGCCTGTTAAAGAGATAAATGGGCTGAGGAGAAAGGGCATTGAGAAGCTAAATGAATACAGATTGAGCTTAAGCTCAAGAGAGGCAATAAGTGACGAAGAGTTTAATATCAGGCTTAATAAGTATTTTTCACTTCCTAAAAAAAACAAGGTACATGTAAACAGAGTTAGTGTCAAAGTTTTGCGAAAAGAACAATTTGACCAGCTGGATTTAAACAAGTTGGATAGAATCTACATTGGCTTTGATGAGGATTTGAGAGAATCCATTTTAGCTGCCAAGGATAAGGGCAAGGAAGTATACATTTTAACTGATAGAATCCTATATAGTAAGGATTTGGACCTTTTAAAAGTTAAAATAGAACAGGTAAAGGATATAATAGATGGAGTATCAGTTTCCAATTTGGGAACTTTACAGTATATAATGGATAGCTTTAATATTGATATCCATGGAGATTTAGGTTTAAATGTATTCAACAGCTTTACGGTAGAGGCACTTAAGCAGAATGGAATCAAAAGCATTACTTTATCACCTGAGCTGAATACAAAGCAGATTAGTAAAATTGTTGAGAAAAATCAGGTGGAATATGAAGCAATTGCGTATGGATATCTACCCCTTATGATAATGAAACATTGTCCTATGGCCTTAGTTAAAAACTGTAAAGATGATCTCAACTGTGAAAGCTGTAAATTTAACTCTGGCTATGGATTAAAGGATAGAAAGGGTATAAACTTTTACATGGAAAGAAGGCATAACCTTACAACCCTATACAATAGCGTTCCTTTGTTTATGTTGGATACTTTAGATAAAATATATAAAGTGGGAGTAAATACTATAAGATTGGACTTTACCTTTGAAAAGGATAATATTTTGGAAATTCAAAATATGTATTATGATTTTGCTAAAGGATTGATATCAAAAGATGAAATAACACAATACTGCAAAGAATATAGGGATAAGAATCCAATAACTAAAGGACACTATTTTAGAGGAGTTATTTAGTTTGAGGTGAAGATATGAATAATAAGACACTTAAAGTACTAGAATATGACAAGATTATAGAAAAGGTTTCTGAAAAGGCTGAATCTGAACTGGGGAAGGAAATGGTCAGAGAGATTAAACCAGAAAGGGATTTAGAAAAGGTTAAGTTTATGCAGCAGGAAACACGAGAAGCCTTCCAAATGCTGGTAAGAAAAGGAGCTCCTCCTTTATATGGCATAGTAGATATTTCTAGAGAGCTAAAGCTAGCGGAAATTGGTAGCACCCTTTCCCCAGCAAGTCTTTTAAAAGTTTTAGATATGCTTAGAGTTTCAAGAAACCTAAAAGCATATTCTAAAGAAGCTAAGGAGGAAGGCATTGCCAACTATCCAATCATACAGGAGCTAATTGATAGCTTAAGGGTATTTAAGAATATTGAGGATGAAATAGAAAATGCAATTATAAGCGAAGAGGAAATATCCGATAATGCAAGCCCTACCTTGAGGAATATTAGAAGGCAGATAGTAAGCAAGAATGATGCAATCAGGGATAGGCTCAACTCTATTATCAACTCTGAAAAGTACAGGAGATATTTACAGGATACTATCATTACTGTCAGAGATGGTAGATATGTAGTACCTGTTAAGCAGGAAAACAGAAAGGATTTTAAAGGCATCATCCACGATCAATCCTCCAGTGGTGCAACAGTATTTGTGGAACCAATGGCAGTTGTGGAATTAAACAATGAACTAAGGGAGCTGCACATAAAAGAAAGGGAAGAAATAGAGAGGATATTAAGGGAATTAACCGCTTTAGTTAAGGAAAAGGTAGAGGACATTAGAAATAACCAAAGGATTCTCCAGAGATTGGACTATATCTTTGCAAAAGGGAAATATGCTTTAGAAATAGATGGCACAGAGCCTTTATTAAATGGGGATGGATATATAAACATTAAAAAAGGACGACATCCTCTATTGGATCCAAAGGCGGTTGTCCCAATAGATATTTATTTAGGCAAGGATTTCAATACTCTGGTTATAACAGGACCAAATACTGGTGGTAAAACGGTTACATTAAAAACTGTTGGGCTGCTTACCTTAATGGCCCAATCTGGTCTATTTATACCCGCTAGTTCCAATTCGCAAATTGCTGTTTTTGAGAAAGTATTTGCAGATATAGGGGATGAGCAGAGCATTGAACAGAGCTTAAGCACTTTTTCATCCCACATGACCAATATTATAAATATCTTCAAGGAGCTAGAACCAAATAGCTTAGTCCTCCTTGATGAGCTAGGAGCAGGGACTGACCCTACAGAAGGGGCAGCTTTAGCCATGGCAATTCTGGATACTCTGTTGAAAATGAATATAAGGACTGTTGCAACTACCCACTATAGCCAGTTGAAGATATATGCTTTAACAACAGAAGGAGTAAAAAATGCTTCTGTAGAATTTGACGTGGAGACTTTAAGCCCCACTTATAGATTGCTAATTGGAGTTCCCGGAAAGTCTAACGCCTTTGAGATTTCCTCAAGGTTAGGCCTTCCTGATTATATAATAGATTATGCTAGAAGTTTGGTATCAAAGGAAAGTGTAGAATTTGAAGGAATATTAAAGGCTATCGATGAGGATAGGAAGATCGCAGAAGAAAATAGAATTGAGGCTGAAAAGCTTAGAGCTGAAGTTGAAAAGCTAAAAGTAGAGCTTCAAAAGGAGAGGGAAAAGGCAAGGGAGCAAAGAGATAAAATAATCACTGAAGCAAAAGAAGAAGCCAGAAGGATATTAAGGGCAGCAAAAGAGGAATCCGATGAGATAGTAAAACAGATAAAGAAAATATCCGAATATATAGAGAAGGATAGAATAAGAGAGATTCAAAAGGCACAAGATAAATTAAGGGATAGTTTAAATCAAGTTGAGAGCTCCTTGGCTGAAGATATATTAAATGTGAAATCGGATGAAACAGTTAAGAACTTGAAGGTAGGGGAAACAGTATATGTATTGTCCCTACAGCAGATGGGTACTGTACTAGAGCTACCAGATGAAGAAGGGAATGTGCTCGTTCAAGTGGGAATTATGAAGGTCAAGGTTCATATTTCCACATTGAAGAGAGCAATAAAAGCTGAAGAAGAAAAGTTAAAAACCAGCACTAAGCGAATAATAAAGGATAAATCATCTAGCGTTAAGAACGAAATAGACTTAAGAGGCATGACCTTGGATGAAGCTTTGCTGGAGTTGGATAAATATGTTGATGATGCCTTTATTGCAGGGTTAAAACAGGCTTATATCATCCATGGAAAAGGGACTGGAGTGTTAAGAGAAGGCATTAGAGATTATATAAAGAAGCATAAACATATTAAAAGCTATAGAACAGGTAATTATAATGAAGGAGGAGAAGGAGTTACTGTAATAGAATTAAAATAATTCCTTGAATTCTCTTGTAAATTATTGTATATTTAGATTGATAATGAATACGAAAATTCGATGAAGGAGAGAGTAGAATATAGATGTTGTCCTAGCGAGCTGGGTTTGGTGGAAGCCAGTACAAGTCTATATTTGAAGAGAGCTCCGAAGAATATTATCCGAACTAGGAGTAGGATATTACGCTTGTAGCGTTATAACTTTAGAGTGGGCGTAAGCCAATAAGAGTGGTACCACGGGATAGCTCTCGTCTCTTGCTTTGAGATGGGAGCTAATACTATTTTAAAGGAGGTATTCAAATGATAAGTTTTAAAGAGGAAGTAGTTAATTTGATTTCTAATGTTGTAGACGAACTAGATGCTGAAGAAATACATGGATTAATTGAAATACCACCTAGCTATGATCTGGGGGACTATGCCTTTCCTTGTTTTAAGCTAGCAAAAGTATTTAAGAAGGCTCCTAATCTAATTGCTGAGGAGTTGGCACAAAAAATTGGAATTTCTGAGTACTTTGAAAAAATTGAAAACAAGGGGCCATACTTAAACTTTTTCATAAATAAGACAAAGCTTGTCGAAACTGCATTGAAGGAAATCGTTGAGAAAAAGGAGAACTTTGCAGCAAAGGATATTGGGCAAGGCAGAAATATAATCGTTGAGTTTTCATCACCTAATATTGCAAAGCCTTTCCACATCGGCCATATTAGGTCTACCGTTATAGGAAATGCAATATATAAAATATGCAAATACTTAGGGTTTAACGCAATAGCCATAAACCACTTAGGGGATTATGGAACTCAATTTGGAATGCTAATTGCAGCTTATAAGAAGTGGGGAGACAAAGAAACTATAGAAAAAGATCCTATTAATGAGCTTTTGAAACTATACGTGAAGTTCAATGCAGAAGCAGAAAAAGACGAATCCTTGAAGGATGAGGCTAGATACTGGTTTAAGGAACTAGAAAACAACAATAAAGAAGCAGTAGAGTTGTGGCAGTGGATAAGGGATATAAGCTTAATGGAGTTTAATAGGGTGTATAACCTTTTGAATATTAAATTTGATTCCTATGCAGGAGAAAGCTTCTATTCAGATAAGATGGGTAGAGTAATTGATGAGCTTGAAGCTAAGGGCTTACTTAAAGAATCAGAAGGAGCTAAGATTGTTGATTTAGAGGAATATGGCATGCCACCTGCCTTAATTCAAAAAAGTGACGGTTCCACTTTATACATAACAAGAGATATTGCAGCAGCCATATACAGAAAGGAACACTATGATTTCTACAAGAATATATATGTAGTTGCATCACAGCAAAATCTACACTTTAAACAGTGGTTTAAAATTGTAGAGTTGATGGGCTATGATTGGGCTAATGACTGTATTCACGTTCCTTTTGGTATGGTAAGCTTGGAAGATGGTACTTTATCCACTAGAAAGGGAAGAGTAGTCTTCTTAGAAGATGTTTTAAACAAAGCCATCGAAAATACAAAGAAGATTATTGAAGAAAAGAATCCTGACCTTGAGAATAAAGAAGAAGTAGCAAAACAGGTAGGAATTGGAGCTGTATTGTTCCAAGAGCTATTTAATTCGAGAATTAAAGACTATGTATTTACTTGGGAAAGAACTCTTAGCTTCGATGGAGAAACAGGACCTTATGTGCAGTATACCCACGCAAGGGCTAACAGCTTGCTTGAAAAGGGAGAGTTTAACATAGAGGAAGAAGTAGATTACAGCCTATTAAAAGCTGAAGAGGAAATAGATCTAGCAAGGCTACTTTATAACTTCCCACAAGCAGTTTTAGATGCGTATGAAAAGCTTGAACCATCCTTTATTACTAGACATATAACAGAAATAGCAAAAGCATTTAACAAATTCTACAACAGCTGTCCTATTATTTCAGCTGAGAAGGAATTGAAAAAGGCTAGATTGTGCCTAGTTTATGCTGTTAAAACTACAATTAAAACAGGACTAGGGTTGCTAGGTATAGCAGCTCCAGATAAAATGTAGAAATAATAAAACCTTCCTCCTTGGAAGGTTTATCTATCTTTTAAGGGTATATGTACTAAAGCTTTTAGAGTATACTTTCAGCTGAGGAGTTATTGCTTAAATACTCTAGAAACTCTTCTTCAGTTGTTTCAGCCAAACAGCTCAATTCCTTTACAATGCTGTTTTTTAAGTTGATAAAATCTTTTATTTTAGTTTTAGTGCCAGTATACTCTAAAGCTTGGATGATCATAAGCATGTCTTCTTTTGACATCTCTTGGATAGATATCTTGTCGAATTCCTTCATTAAATAACCCCTTTCATAAAATATTGTCTAATCTAATTCTATACTTTTTGTGTAAAATCTTCAATATAACAGTTAAAAATTTACACAGTTAATGAGATAACTGTAAAATTGTGTTATAATGATACTAACCCAAAGGAGAGATACAGATGAAGGCCTTATTAACAACTTTGAACTCTAAATACATACATTCAGCACTATCTATTAGATATCTGAAGGAATTTTGCAAGGATATAGCAGATATTAGCTTGATGGAATTTACTATAAATCAGAATATAGATTATATTGCTGGAGAGATATATAAGAAAAAACCTGATATAATAGGATTTTCCACATATATATGGAATTTGGAACAGACTCTACGGGTTTGTGAAATATTAAAATTGATAAGTCCAAATATTAAAATAATATTGGGCGGTCCTGAAGTGTCCTTTGATAGTGAAGATATAATGAAGGAAAACTGGTTTATAGATTTTATAATATCAGGAGAAGGAGAAATACCCTTCAGACAGCTTTTATTAGCTATTTTTGATGGAGATAGGGATTTCTCCTCTGTGAAGGGTTTAACGTATAGAGAAGGTGAAGAGATAATAAAGAATCCACCAGGAAGTTTGTTGAAGAATTTAGATATGATACCTTCTCCTTATGTTGAGATTGATAAAAGCCTCGAGAAAAAGATAGTATATTATGAAAGCTCTAGGGGATGCCCTTTTAACTGTCAGTTCTGCCTATCATCAACTATTAAAGGGGTTAGATATTTTAGCCTTGAAAGGGTAAAAGAGGATTTACAAAGGCTAATGGATATGAAGGTTAAACAAGTGAAATTTGTAGATAGGACTTTCAATGCCAACAAGAAATATGCTATGGAGATAATGGAGTTTATTATGGATAAGGATCCAGAGGATATGAACTTTCATTTTGAAGTTACAGCCCATTTAATAGATGAGGATATGCTTCAGCTAATTAAAAAAGCTAAACCTGGTTTATTCCAGTTTGAAATAGGAGTCCAATCTACCAATGAGAGGACCATAGAGGCAATTGGCAGAACTACCAATTTTGGAAAGCTAAAAGAAATTTGCAAGGAGATAAAAAGCTATAAAAATATACATCAGCATTTGGACTTGATTGCAGGTCTTCCTTATGAGGGATATGAAAGCTTTAAAAAGTCCTTTAATGATGTATATGAGATAAAACCTGAGAAGATCCAGTTAGGTTTCTTAAAGCTTTTAAAGGGTTCAGGGCTTAGAAAGGAAAAAGAAAAATATGGATTTAAATTTTTAGACATTCCTCCCTATGAAGTATTAGAGACAAATTATATAAAATATGAGGAAATGCTCAGGCTTAAAGGAATAGAGGATTTGGTGGAAAAGTATTACAACGAGGAGTACTTTAAGACTACCATTAGTTATTTAGTTGAAAATAAATACGATACTGCTTTTGATTTTTTTGAGGATTTCCTTAACTTTTGGGAATATAAAGGATATCATAGATTATCCCATAGCAGAGATAGACTCTATGAAATACTTTGGCAGTTCTGTGAGTATAAGGGGCTTGAAGAATTAGATCTAATTAATGAAATAATTAAATTCGATTATCTGTTTAACAATCAGAACTACAATGTGCCTAAATTCATATCCAGAACTGATGTGGATTTACTCCAGCCCATCAAGCATAATATACTGAAAGATGAAAAACTGCTAGAAGAAGTTCTGCCACACTTTAAGGATGTGCCTACAAAAAACTTGCTTAAGATAGTTCATATTGAAACCTTTAAAATAGACGTATTAAGTTTAATTGAAAAGGATTATAATCTTAATAGCAGCATGTTCAATAAAACATGTATACTGTTTGAATACAAAAAGGCAACATTTAATAGGTGCAATGCTTATGATATAACAAAATATCTCAAAGGGAGTGGATTTATTGAGACTAATTGAAGATATAGTGTTAGTCCAAAAGTATTCCATAAAAAATGCTAGTAAAAGCTTTATTAAAAATTGGCCCATAGTATTTACTGGATTTGTTTATATGACATTAAATATACTGGCCATAATTGTCATAAACACCTTGTTTAGAGGGATATTGTCCCTATTGGCGGGAATAATTTTTGCTATTGTCAGTAGTAGCTTAATATCAAATTACCTATATCTATTATCCAACATAATAAATAATAACAGAATAACCCTTCAAAGCTTCAAGGATGGTTTTACTTATTACCTATGGGAAATATATGGGGTATTCTTTATAATATGGATAGCAAGTTATGTATTATCTGCAGTTTCAGGTATCTTTGGCAGCCAATCCTATTATCTTGTGAGCCTATTAAGGATTATAGCGTTGGTGTTATTAAATGCACTTCCTGAAACAATATATCAAAAAAGCTATGCTTACTATGAAAACCTTTTATATGCCTTTGAATTTATCAAGGAAAATTGGATAAATTGGTTCTTACCAAATATCATATTCTTTGCAGCATTGTATTTCTTAACTGATACAATTTATACAGAACTATTTACAATATATATTGGGCTTCCTGGGGAAATCAGCTTGGAAAGTATAATACGCTATATAATTGCCCAGTCAATATTTTCATTTATGATGATCTACAGAGGGTATTTGTTTAAGCTATTGAGTACAAGTACCCGCAGGAAGAGAATGTTTATGAAAAATCTATACGAGTAAAGGTGATAGCATGAATACAGTTGATGAATTTTTTCTGAAAATGACAGATAAGGTATCCTTTGTCCAATTAAAAAAAGGAGCTACATTTAAGATTAAAGATTACCTAGTTGATGATGATATCCCCCTTCCTATTGTTACTGCAACTTTAATTGATGAAATAAAAGAAGGGGATATAGTTGAAGAGTTAAAGGTAATGCATTTAATAGAAGGTATTATATATATATTAGGAATTGACTTAAATTTCAAATACAATAATCAGTATAAAAATATACTATATAATTTCAACGAAAACATAGAAGACTTTATTCTATATAGGGGATTATCATTATATGATCAAGAGCAATTTGAGGACAGTGCTATATTTTTTAGAGCATTAAACAATATTAATTCTAGCAATATACAAGGATTGTTTAATTATGGCCTTTCATTGGAGCAAATAGCTAATAAGTATTTGAATTCGGGACAAGAGAAAAAAGGTAAGGAATTCCTAGCAGAATCTACAAAACAGTTTGAGAAGATATTGGACATAGATGACAATTATCCGTTAGCCTACTATAAATTAGGATATCATTATAGATATTCTGAACAGTATCAAAAAGCAAAACTTATGTGGGAAAAATATATTACATTGGATACAGATGAACTAAGGATACAAGAAATAAGAGAACAGCTTGATATGATTTCAGATCAAGTAGATTATGAAGAAGGGATAAACTACCTATCATTAGGCAATTATGAAAAAGCTTTAGTTAAGTTATCAGCCTTAGCATCAAAACATAAAAAAGCTTGGGATTTACATTATCTAGCAGGACTAGCTTGCAAAGGATTAGGAGAGCATGAAGAAGCAGTTGAATATTTCTGTGAAGCTATGAATTTAGGTGGCAATAGTTCAGATTTATACAATGAACTAGGTATCTGTTTATTTACAATAGGAAATGTAAAAGAAGCAATTGATATATATACCAAGGGGATAGAAGAATATCCTAGCGATTACAAGCTATTATTCAACAGAGGACTTATTAATCTTCAAATTGGTAATATAGAAAAGGCAAAAGAAGATATACATGCTGCTTATAATCTAAATCCTAATGATCCATCTATAAAGGATATGCTTATTAATATAGAAAACATATAATGAAATTCTTAATTAAAACTTAAAACAAGAAGAAAAAAAGAGAATTTATGATTTAAAGAACAATTATTATAAAAAACAATAAAAAATTAGCGATTTATGATAGTTGAAACTTCTGTTTGGATGTGTTAACCTATTTGTTGTCTTTGAAAAAAGACACATAAACAAAAAATAAAAAAATCAAAACAAAATCAAAAAAAGTTCTTGACACCAATTTAAAAATATGCTATTCTAAATAAGCAACATCAATGAACCATGAAAACTAAACAGTGTGAGTACTTTGAGTTAGGTCAGAGAGTTAAGGCAAACTTAA
>JAAROH010007833.1_pt1 | contig 29953 bp, 28 predicted proteins | sample 7248631 | NCBI WGS metagenome assembly JAAROH01 (sample SAMN09772309, study PRJNA484901) | compost metagenome | isolation source: Vermicomposting unit | place: India | reverse complement strand
CTACTCCATATAAAGCCCCAAAACCTATAAACCCATTGATAAGTGCGATGAACCATAATTGTAAGTTTAAGTATAATTTGATTTCGCCTTTAAAACAATAGCCAATTTTCCTTAAGATGAACAATTTAATGCAAATTTTGTACTTTCCTTATAAATCCTATACAATAGAAGACACTGAAAAGAAACATGAAAAAGGATGATTATCATGGCAAACTGGACTGCCTTGCAACAAATGAAACCATTTTTGCAGGAAAATTGGGAGAAATCGGGTTTTACCGAAGCAACATTGATCCAAAAGCAGACTGTTCCACTTATTTCAGCCGGACAAGATGTAATTGCAGAATCACCGACCGGAACCGGGAAAACTTTAGCCTACATAATTCCGATACTGGAGCGATTAAATGAGGACAAAAAAGACATCCAAGCGGTCATTCTTGTCCCGTCCCGTGAACTGGCGATGCAAATTTTGGACGAGGTTCGAAAATTTACGAAAGGAACCGAAATCGTAAGTTATTCTTTCATTGGCGGGGCAAATCTAAAGAAACAAGTAGAAAAGCTAAAAAGCCGACCACAAATTGTTATCGGTACAACCGGTCGGATGTACGAATTAATTAAAATGAAAAAAATGAAAATGCATGAAGTGAGAACCGTGGTTGTTGATGAGGCGGACAGACTTCTTTCCCGGGAGCATTTAGCTGAAGTAAAAAATATCATTCATTCTACTTTGAGAGACCGACAACTGCTCGTTTTTTCAGCAACCATTACGAAAGAAACAGAAGAAATCGCCCGTGAGCTCATGAATCATCCGGAAATGATTCGGATTCAAACACAACCTGAAAATGCAACTAATCAGCATCTGTATTTAACATGTGAGCAGCGGGAAAAGATCGATTTGCTCCGAAAAATCATGCATACAAATCCGGGACGCACCATTGCTTTTTTCAAGAATACCGTTAAAGTCGAGGAAGCCGCTGAAAAACTTACCTATCATGGATTAAAGCTTGCGGTTTTAACGAGTGAAGGAAATAAAATGGAACGAAAAACGGCACTGACTCAATTCCGCTCCGGTGCTACCCCTCTCCTCCTAACAACCGATGTAGCGGCAAGAGGTCTCGATATTCCTGATATTGCTACTGTCATCCATGTCGATTTTCCAAGTACAGAGGGGCAATATTTGCACAGATCCGGACGCACCGGGCGAATGGGTAAAACAGGAACGGTTATTTCGCTCGTTAATGCACGAGAAGAAAGTTTTTTAAAAAAGATGAGCAAGGAATTGAATGTGAAAATTAGTAGGAAAGAATTGTATAAAGGGAAAATGGTGGATGTGAAAAAAAATCCTCATAAATAGCATAAAGAAGGCGGAGAAAATGTTATTCTCCGCCTTCTTCCTCTTCCATCATCTCGTCAAACGCTTGAGAGACTTTATCGAACTCTTCATCGGAACCGATTGCCGCTAAATCTCCCTCTTCGTCTACTTTCAAGAAAAAGATGTCGATACCCTCATCGGTTCCTTCCTGTAAGTCCTCTGAAAAACTAACCGCTACATATTCAACTCCATCAACAGGAAATGTGGCCAAAACCTCAACCTCGTTTTCTTCTCCTGCTTCATCACTAATTGTAAAAACTTCGCCTACTTCAACTTTTTCCACAAAATCCACCTCATTTTTTCGATTTTACAATTGTTCAAACTCGATGTTAATATCCCCCTGTTTTTGATGTTTATTCCTATTTTTTGTAGACTTCCCATTATCTTTTTTATAAAATGTATTGTGAGAAACTTTCGTCTTTTTTATCTAATAGGAAAGTAAAAATTTTTCAATTTATACTTCCCTAACGCATAAGTGTACAAGGAAAGCTTCGCGGGAATACATCACAGCCGAAAAAAATTTATATTTTTTCGGGGAACTACGGCTCTGCTCTCACCTAAAGGCTCGGACGCCCAAGTTTTCTTTATAATATTGCTAAGAGGTGAAATTTTAAATGGTTTAGCGATTCGGGGAAAATGGAGGGGTTATGGCTGACGATCTATGTTCTTAATATGCGAAGGATTTGAAGAGGAGCACACTCTCTTATAATAAAATTCGTACTGACGATTGTGCTCATTTATATTTTGTTGAAAGAATCATTCTGAATACCGGAAAAGCTTATCTTCCTTTTTTGCGTTTGCTTTTATTACATAGATAAAGCTTGCCTTGCCAAATTCATATCATTTCGTAAAAGTTTAGTTAGATCATAGGCTGGATATTGTCCTTTATAGTACATGTATAGAAAAATTCTTTCATGCATAGCAATTGCTTGATTCAGTTGCTTAGTTAAAACTTTACGTAATGCCGGTGTAGCCGTTTCTGTAATCGCTATACTTAAGTTTCGCACAGCCGTTTTAGCAAATACTAATAAATCTCCTGCGTAAAAACTGTCTGTCACCCGATATCCTCCGGTGTGTCCCGCTTGGGGAGCGGACGGATAAAATTGCAGTAACTCTTTAATACCCGTTTCCAACTCATTAATCGTTTGAATGTAAATCGTACGCAGCAAATTGTCATCAATATTTCGTAATCCCATTTTTAACTTCATTAAGCCAATCGATTGAGAAGCAACTAATTCATGAAGTTCCATTGTTTCATGCCATGCAAGTGTTTGTCGGGTCATACCATCCATTTTCCTTTCCCCTTTCAATTTTTCTCAATCGCATTATATGGCTCATTTCATTATTAGGTACATGTTCTGAAACAGAATGGGCGGAATGAATCAGTTTTTAGTAAATACAGATTTAACAATCGTTTTGACTAAATGTACTGCAAAAATTTTTAAAATCACATAAATTGAATGAAATCCTTGAGAATCATATACTTAAAGGGTAATGGAATATACAGGGAGGAATCACAAATGGAATTAGTTGAATTAATTAAATCGCGCCGTTCCATTGGTGCACTTGATGAAAAAGATGTTCCGGATGAAGTGGTTAAAGAATTACTCGATATTGCCGTCTGGGCACCGAATCATAAAAAAACAGAACCATGGAAATTCCGGGTCATTAAAGGGGAAGGCCGGGTTAAACTCGGTGAAGAAATGGCACGTATTACCAAGGAAAAATCAACAGGTTTAAGCGAAGAAGAAGCCAAACAAAAAATTGAAAAAGCGGCAAAAGGTCCGCTGCGTGCACCGGTTATTATTGCATTGGCAGTTAGTCCATCAGGAAAAGTTCCGGAAATTGAAGAAATTGCCGCTTGTGGTTGTGTCCTGCAAAACTTCCTCTTGGCTGCGACGGAAAAAGGATTAGCCACGATTGTCAGAACCGGCGACATCGCCCATGAACCGGAATTGAGGCCTTACTTGAAGTTAGAGGAAAATGATAAAATAATCGGACTCATTTATCTCGGCTATCCGAAAAAGGATTTCGAAATTAAAGCCGTTCGGACACCGGCAGAGGAAAAAACAATTTGGTTTGACTAACGAAAGAAAAAGCGGACTCTTGCTTATGAGTCTGCTTTTCTTATTACCATTTAATATCAGTTTTTAAATCGCTCTATAACGGAAAATCACCCGTATTTTATGAATTTTCCTTAGTATTTTTGTTACCGGACAAAATTGCTTAAATCATTCTCTTAAAATATCTTCCAACTTTTTAGCAACAACTTAATGGCCGTGCCCAATTCTTTTTCAGGAATTCCGGCAAATCCAAGAACAATTTTTGGCAGGGTTTCCTCCCTTTTAATAATGGAGTATGCCGAAACTGGATACACTTTAAGACCAGCCTGAAGCGCGCGATCGACAAGTTCTTTTTCCTTTAACCCGTTATTCACTTCTAAAACGAGATGAAATCCGGAATGGGCACCGGACACCGTTAATTCTTGATACGGTTTAAGTAAATCAAGTACCTTCTCTAATTTTCGCCGGTATATTTTCCGCATTCGATTCAAATGTTTTTCAAAGTCCCCGTTCCGCATAAATTCGGTTAGAATATGCTGATCAATTCTCGAAACGGAACATTGATAAAAGGTGAGTTCTTTTTTATATTTTTGCAATAAAGAATCAGGCAGGACCATATAACTGATCCGAATAGATGGCATTAATGATTTTGAAAAAGTTCCCAAATAAATCACTTTCCCGTTTTGATCCATGCTTTGCAGTGACGGAATGGACTTTCCGCTATAGCGAAATTCACTGTCATAGTCATCCTCAATAATAAAACGATTAGGTCTTGCAGCAGCCCAGTTCAACAGCTTTGTACGCCGGTTTACGGAAAGAATCGACCCGTATGGGAAATGGTGGGACGGTGTAACATAAATGACATCAATATTCTTTTCTTCAATTTCTCCCACATTCACTCCTTCCTCATCAACCTCAAGCGGCAGAACATGGTACTCATATTTTTTCAAGAGATGAAAAATGACATGATAACCCGGATCTTCCACACCATAGACGGTTCGTTTATTAAGCAATAGTATTAATTGTTGCAATAAAATTTCTAAACCGGCACCGATGACAATTTGTTCGGGATTGCAATGAACACCCCTTGCTTGAAATAAATATTGACAAATTTCTTTCCTCAGCTCATATTCTCCCTGTTGATTTCCTGCTAACAATAAATGCCGGTTTTCTTTTTCCATTGTTTGCTTTGCATATTTGCGCCATTTTTCAAAGGGGAAATGTTCGGTATCCACCCAGCCCGGATGAAAGTGATACTTCATTTGTATAATGGGTTGTTGCTCACGGGATGTATTCGTCATTTCCTTTTGAACATACTCTAAATCCTCATAGGCTTGGACAAAATAACCTTTTCTCGGAACACTTTCCACATACCCTTCTGCCACCAACTGTTCATAAGCGGTTTCCACCGTATTTTGGCTAATTTTTAGAAACTCGGCCAATTTACGTTTGGAAGGTAATTTTTCACCAAAAGTTATTTTTCCAGAAGCAATTTCTTTTTTTATATAAATGTATAACTGCTCGTAAATGGGGGTATCACTAGTACGTTCAATGTGAATGGATAACATATCCATTTGAAACACCTCACTGGCATGGTCAATTTTATAAAAACTGACACTTTTAATGGTATCAGATACTTTCTATAATATAGTAAACTTCTAAAAATGCAATATATTAAAACATTGTATTGGTTCAAACCAATCGGGCATTTTACGGGCGCTTATCATCTACCTTTGCTTCTTTGATTTTCCTAAGCCTTATGGGGAAGATTTAGTGACCGTTAATGCAAAAGAAAACTTAAAAGAAATGGAGTGGGGAAAATGGAGAAATTAGTTGGTACAGATAAAGTAAAAAGAGGGATGGCGCAAATGCAAAAAGGCGGCGTCATTATGGACGTGGTCAATGCGGAACAAGCAAAAATCGCTGAAGCTGCCGGAGCGGTTGCCGTAATGGCTTTAGAGCGGGTTCCATCGGATATTCGTGCAGCAGGTGGTGTAGCGAGAATGGCAAATCCCAGGGTTATTGAGGAAGTAATGAATGCCGTATCAATCCCGGTTATGGCTAAAGCTCGAATCGGTCATATTGTTGAAGCACGAGTTTTGGAAGCTATGGGCGTTGATTACATTGATGAAAGTGAAGTACTGACTCCGGCTGACGATGAGTTTCATATTTTAAAAAGTGAGTTTACCGTTCCGTTTGTTTGCGGCTGCCGTGATCTGGGGGAAGCAGCCCGCCGGATTGGTGAAGGGGCTGCCATGCTTCGGACAAAAGGTGAACCCGGAACCGGTAACATTGTTGAAGCCGTTCGTCATATTCGCAAAGTTAATGCACAGGTTCGTAAAGTAGTAAATATGAACGACGATGAACTAATGACTGAGGCAAAAAATCTCGGTGCCCCATTTGAAGTGTTAAAACAAATTAAAGAGGCCGGTCGACTTCCGGTTGTTAATTTTGCAGCAGGGGGCGTGGCAACACCGGCTGATGCAGCATTGATGATGGAATTAGGTGCTGACGGTGTATTTGTCGGTTCCGGTATTTTTAAATCGGAAACACCGGAGAAATTTGCCAGTGCCATTGTTCAGGCTACGACTTATTATCAAGACTATGATTTAATTGCCAAACTGTCTAAAGATCTTGGCACACCTATGAAAGGAATTGAAATTTCAACATTGGCTGCCGAAGAAAGAATGCAAGAACGCGGTTGGTAAGGTTACTTAAAGGTGCCAAATAATCCCTTTCATAACGAATTTTACTCAACTGGAAAATCTCCGGTTATGATTTTTAAACAAACTGAATTATAGCCTAATGTAAAGGAAGTGAGATAAATGAGTGATTTAACAATTGGTGTTTTAGGGTTACAAGGAGCCGTTGAAGAACATGTGAAACAAGTCGAATCATTAGGAATTCACGCAATCATTGTGAAGCGGCCTTCTCAACTAAATGAAATTGACGGGCTTATTTTCCCCGGCGGAGAAAGTACCACCATGCGAAAATTAATTGACCAATACGGATTTTTTGAGCCGTTGATACAATTTTCCAAAGAGCAGAAACCGATATTCGGTACTTGTGCCGGGATGGTTCTTTTAGCAAAAGAGCTTGAAGGGTCGGAAGTTGTCCATCTTGGCCTCATGGATATTGTTGTTAAAAGAAATGCCTTTGGTCGTCAGCGGGAAAGTTTTGAAGCCGACCTTGAAGTTGCCGGATTTGATTCCCCTTTCCATGCTGTTTTTATTCGTGCACCGTATATTAAAAAAGTTGGCGGTGGAGTAGAAGTATTGGCAGAGGTAGATGGTCATATTGTTGCTGCCAGACAAGGCCATTTATTAACGACGGCCTTTCATCCGGAATTGACAGAGGATTCCTGCTTTCTTGAGCTTTTTGTGGAAATGGTTAAAGAAAGCAAATCAAAAACATTCCAAAAGGCTTAGATTTACGAAACGCTTCCGGAACTTCGGAAAACAAATACATCACAAAAAGCTTAGCCAAACAAAACTTAACCCTTCTAAAAGTTGGCAAACAACTTTTAGAAGGGTTATTTTTTGTATGAGGTTGGTGCCCTTAACTTAACGACCTGCGAAAGATATGGATGTAGTGCCATGTTACTTATTACTAAGCTTTCGACGCAGCAACTGCAGCGATGGTTGGATTTATGGCAACCGTGCCTTGTTTCTTATTGCTAAGCTTTCGACCGGGTCATCAAACTGTCTTTAATCAATTCTTGAATCTCCTTTATTTTTCCTTCATTGAATAAATCAACAATTTTACTGCCAACGATAACCCCGTCACAATATTCGCCGAGGTCACGGGCTTGTTCCCCTTTGGAAACCCCGAATCCTGCCAAAACCGGGACAGGACTTACTTCTTTTAATGTTTGCAAATACTCTTTTACATGCTCATCATGATGTTGTCTCACACCGGTTGTCCCCATAACCGAAACTGCATACAGGAACCCTTCTGAACGGCGAGCAATTTCAACAACTCGCTCTTTTGGACTCGTTAATGCAACAAGTCGGATAAACGCAATCCCGTGTTGATGCAAAAACCCGGCAATCAAATCTTCCTCTTCCAATGGAACATCCGGAATAATCACACCATCAACACCCGTCCGCACACAAGCTTCGGCAAATCTTTCCAAACCGTAGTGAAATATTGGATTTATATACGTCATAAGGATGATAGGAACTTCTCTTCTTGTTTTAAAACTTTCAAGTATTTCCAAAACACCCGCTAAAGTCGTACCATTTTTTAATGCTCTAACCCCCGCCTTTTGAATCGTTGGTCCATCGGCAGTCGGGTCGGAAAATGGGATCCCCAATTCAATCGCCGCAACCCCACATTCAGCTAAAAAGCGGATCCGTTCCTCCAACACATCAAGGCCACCGTCTCCCGCCATAATGTAAGGAATAAATAATTTTTCACCACTCGCAAGTTTTTCGGCAAATTTTTGCTCAATCCGTTCCTTACCCATTTATCTTCCCTCCAATCGGCTTTTTACTTGTTCCACATCTTTATCGCCCCGACCGGATAAACAAATAACCATGGTCTCATCCGGCGACATCGTTCTTGCCAGTTTCATCGCATAAGCAACTGCATGGGCACTTTCCAACGCCGGAATAATCCCTTCCGTTTTTGTTAAAAATTGAAAGGCCTCCAGTGCTTCTTCATCGGTTACGGCTTCATATGTGACTCGCTTCGTTTCATGTAGATGACTATGTTCCGGACCGACTCCCGGATAATCCAGTCCTGCCGATATCGAGAAGGCTTCTGTTACTTGCCCATGTTTATCTTGTAAAAGTTTTGACAGGGTTCCGTGCAAAATTCCGACGTCCCCTTTTGTTAGTGTAGCCGCATGCAAATCGGTATCCACACCTTTTCCTGCCGCTTCAACCCCATATAGTTTTACGAACTCGTCTTCAATAAATGGATAAAACATACCGATTGAATTGCTTCCCCCACCGACACAAGCGACGACAGCATCCGGTAACTTTCCTGTCTGTTCAACGATTTGCCGTTTTGTTTCTTTACCGATCACTGACTGAAAATCACGAACGATCAGCGGAAACGGGTGCGGACCAACTGCAGAACCTAGTATATAGTGGGTATCGGTCACATGAGCCGCCCAGTAGCGTAACGCTTCATTGGTGGCATCCTTCAATGTCCCGCTGCCACTGGATACGCCTCTTACTTCAGCCCCTAACATTTCCATGCGAAAGACATTTAATTTTTGCCGTTCAATATCCTCAACACCCATAAACACGATACATTCTAGGCCAAATAGGGCACAGACCGTTGCAGTAGCTACCCCGTGTTGTCCCGCACCTGTTTCAGCAACCACTTTTTTCTTTCCCATCCTCAGTGTCAACAGCGCCTGACCAATTGTATTATTAATTTTATGGGCACCGGTATGATTTAAATCTTCCCGTTTTAAATAAATTTTCGGTCCGCCGAGCTTTTTCGTCAATTGCTCGGCAAAATAAAGCGGTGTTTCCCTCCCGACATATTGTTTTAAATAATATTCCACTTGTTGTAAAAATGCAGGATCATTTTTTGCTGTTTCATAGACTTCCTCCAGTTCCAATAATGCCGGCATTAATAATTCCGGTACAAATCTCCCGCCAAAATTTCCGTATCGCCCTGTTTTATCTGGCATTGTATAAGTTGTCAATGGACTCATCCTTTCCCGTCGATTTTGCTTGTTTAATAAATTCACGAATTTTTTCCGTATCTTTTTTCCCATCTGTCTCTACACCACTGGAAACGTCAACCCCAACCGGACCAACAACCGCAATTGCCTCCCGGACATTATCCGGTGTCAAACCTCCCGCCAAAATAAGTTTGCGACGGTCCAACTCGAAATCCTTTGCAATCTTCCAATCAAATGTTTGCCCGGTACCACCGTGATATTTTCCTTTTGGACTATCAATCAAGTAATAGTCACAAGGATAGGACCTTATTTCAGAATGATTGATTAAATCGGCTGAATATGCTTTGATCACCGGTAATGGTAGTTTTTCGGCTACACTTGCCGGCTCATTGCCATGAAGTTGCAAAAAATCCAAGCCCACCATATTCGCAATCTCTGTCATTTTTTCAACCGTTTCATTAACAAATACACCTACCTTCTTTACTTGTTTCGGCAATGCGTTAGCAATTTCCCGAGCCGTTTCAGGGGTGATTTTTCTCCGGCTGTCAGCAAAAACGAATCCGATAAAATCAGCGCCCCCTTGAACAGCTGTCCGGGCTGCTTCCAAAGTTTGAATACCGCATATTTTCACAAGCATGTATGGCTCACTTCCTTTCCTGTAAAATCTTTGTTTTCATAAAGTGACACTTCCATCAATGGGGGTCTTCCTGTCGGTTAATGCTTTTCAGTTTATATTTTGAAATAATGAAACCTGGAACGATTTAAAAGTTTCTTCCAAATTCTCCGCCCGCATAAACGTTTCGCCGACTAAAACGGCATTCGCCCCGGCATTCCGAACACGCATAACATCTCCTTGTTGCTTCATACCACTTTCACTGATTAAAATCGTCTTCATGCCGCGAACCATCGAAGCAAGCCTTTCCGTTGTTGCCAAGTTTACCTCAAACGTTTTTAAATTGCGGTTATTGATGCCGATTATTTCCGGTTCCAGTCGTAATGCCCGTTCCATTTCTTCCTCATCATGCACTTCCATAAGCACTTCCAAGTCGTTTTCAACTGCATATTGGTACAATTCAGCCAGTTGGGCATCCGATAGGGCAGCGACGATTAATAAAATAATGTTTGCCCCTGCTGCTTTTGCCCGATCTATTTGCACCGGATCAATCATAAAATCTTTACATAAAATCGGTAGCCGGACGGTTTTCCGCACCTGAATCAAATCTTCTATTGAACCGTTAAAAAAAGCTTGGTCCGTTAAAACAGAGATTGCTTTTGCTCCAAGTGCTTCATACCTTTTTGCATGAACTACAGGGTCAACAGTTGTGTTTATCGCTCCTCTTGATGGTGATGACCGCTTAATTTCAGCAATAATATTCATTTGTGAAGAAGCAGCTACTAAACTTTGAAAAGTCGGGACTGGTTCATAGGCAACCGGTTGAAAGGTTTGACCGGTTAATGTCTTTATCTCGTCTTTTTTCTTTGCAATAATTTCATCTAATATGGTCAACTTAAGACACCCCGCTCGGAACTTTTTTACTGTAATCAATTAAGTATTCCAATCGTTTCAATGCGGCACCCGACTCGATGCTTTCCCTTGCCTTCTCAATTCCATCCTGAATTGAGTTAACTTTTCCGCTCGCAAAAATTCCCAGTCCGGCATTCAGCAAAACCGTATCATAATAAGCACTCTTTTTCCCCTTTAGTACGCTCAATAAAATGTCTGCATTCTCCTGTGCAGTTCCCCCACGAATCTCTTCTTTTGCATAGGTTGGCAAATTGACATCGTCCGGTGACAACGTAAAGGAAGTGATTTCTCCATTGTTTAAAAAAACAAGATGATTATCACCGGCAAGGGTTGCTTCATCGAGATTGCCGGCCCCATTAATCACGACCGCTCTCTTTCTGCCTAATCGATTCAATGCTGTTGCCAACATTTTCAAAAATGTTTTGTCATAAACACCAAGTAATTGAGCGTTCAAATGAACCGGGTTTGTTAAAGGTCCGATAATATTGAAAACCGTGCGGATACCAAGTTCCCTTCTTACTTTTGTAAATGGTTTTAATGACGAATGAACATTGGGTGCAAATAAGAAAGCAATGTTATTTTCCTGCAATAATTCTTCAACATGTTCTTTTGAAAGGGTTAAGGAAACTCCTAAGGCTTCCAGCACATCGGCACTGCCTGATTTACTTGTGATACTGCGGTTTCCGTGTTTGGCAACCTTGATCCCGGCTCCGGCAATGACAAATGCGGACGTGGTACTAATATTGAAACTGAAAGATTTATCGCCACCTGTGCCACAATTATCGATTGCGTCGGTAATGACAGGTATTTTAAACGTAGACTTTGCTAAAATGACATCAACGATTCCGGCAATTTCCTCAGCCGTCTCTCCTTTTGCCTGCATGGCGGTCAGTAAGGCGGCGATTTCCGAATCAGTCGCTTTTTCCAGACAGTATTCCGTTACTTCTTTCATTTCTTCAAAAGTTAAATCTTCACCGCTGATCAACTTCTCCAAATAAGCTTTCATCTTATAATCTCCTCTCTTGTTTTTTGTAAAAAGTTACGAATCATTTGTTTGCCCACTTCTGTACCAATCGATTCCGGATGAAACTGGATTCCGTAAGTTGGAAAATGTCGATGTTGAACAGCCATGATTTCATGATCATCAATGGATTTGGCAACAATCTCCAGTGAGTCCGGGATAACTTGTTCATCAATGACAAGAGAATGGTAGCGCATGACTTCCACCGGCTCCGGCAAATCCGTAAATACCCCTTGACCATCATGAGATATAAAAGAAGTTTTTCCGTGCTTAATTTCCTTGGCCTGCCTTAATTTGCCCCCTAATGCCACGGCAATTGTTTGGTGTCCTAAACAAACACCTAAAATCGGGACAGATTGGTAAAAACGTTGCACTGTTTCGATACAAATTCCCGCTTCTTCAGGCGTACCGGGTCCGGGAGAAATAATAATCGCTTCCGGTTTTAATGCAGCGATTTCCTTTATTGAAATTTGATCATTACGAACTACTTTTACATTCACTTTTTGCTCGGAAAAATATTGATATAAGTTATATGTGAAAGAATCATAGTTATCAATCAATAAGTACATTTCCAGCCACCTCCATTAATGATTTGGCTTTATTCATCGTTTCCCTATATTCCGTTTCCGGGTCCGAGTCATAAACAATACCCGCTCCGGCTTGTAAATGCGCCTTCCCATCCTTGACAACGAGCGAACGAATGGCCAGGGCAATATTCATATCGAAATTAAAATTGATAAACCCAATCCCGCCGGCATATACGCCTCGTTTTTTGTTCTCGAGCTCATTAATAATTTGCATGGCTCTGATTTTCGGTGCCCCGGAAACCGTTCCTGCCGGCAGACACGAAATTAAAGCGTCAATGCTAGTAAATTCTTCTCTCAGCTTGCCTTTTACTTCTGAAACAATATGCATCACATGTTGATATTTTTCAATTTTCATATAGGTTGGCAATTCAATCGTACCTATTTCGGAAACACGCCCTAGATCATTCCTGCTTAAATCGACCAGCATTCGATGTTCGGCCAGTTCTTTTTCATCTGCCAACAGTTCTTGGACAAGCCGGCCATCATCTTCTTCGGTATTTCCGCGTGGACGTGTTCCGGCAATCGGATTGGTAATAATGGTCCTCCCTTTTGTCTGTACTAAGCTTTCCGGAGACGCACCAAGAACAATATAATCTTCAAAATCGATAAAAAACATATACGGGGACGGATTGGCTTCTCTCAATCTTTGGTACAAGTGAAACGGATTTTGTCTCAACTCGGCGGTAAACCTATGTGACAAAACGATCTGAAAAATATCACCTTTACGTATATACTCCTTGGCTATTTCTACATTTCTCTTAAACTGTTCCGCTGTTGTATCAGGGGAAAATTGGATTGGCTCCATTACCGGAACCTTCTCCTGGAACGGATTCACTAAAACGGCTTGGAGTTTCTGTAATCGTTCATTTAATCGCTCTTCCGGTTCATTATCCGGGTTCATCACGATTAAATAAATCACTTGATTTTTATGATCAACGACAATCGTATTTTTAAAAACCATCAGATGAATATCCGGCATTTCAATATCATCCGGAAGATCTCCACCAATATACTCATACTGCCGAATGGTATCATAACTTATGAAACCAATTGCCCCTCCGTAATAAGGAAGCGGGAGATTTACATCGATTTTCGGTAATTGTTTTTTGATGACCGTTAAGGCATTTTCGGTTAATTTTTCTGAACGACCGGTCTCATGATTCATCATAGTTGTTTCGTTTCCTATGCCGATAAATTCCAAGTAAGGATCTTCCCCAAGAAACGAATATTTGCCTTTTTCTTCGTGCTGAAAGGTACTTTCCAAGAGAAACTTTTTCTTCCCGGTCAAACGGAGATAGATATCCGTTGGCGTGAATGTTAAATTTTTTATTCGTTTAAATTTATAAAGCGGTGTTTCTCCCATCATTTTTTCTCCCTTCTTTTTCAAAAATAAAAAGCCCCCTGCAAACACAAACGACTTATGTCTGCAGAGGGCGATTGATTACCGCGGTGCCACCTCTGTTGAAAAGCATTAAATACTTTTCATCTTTTTCGGATACGGGATGAAAATATTTGCATTATATTCATCTGATATCCTATCCGTGTAACGCCGGAAAAACGGGTTTACCTACTTAACATCGGGAAAAATTCGATCTAACTTGCGAATCCACATCCCGTCTTTGTTGTTCAGCCCACCTCTCGTAAGGCCATTCAGCAACTATCCACGTACCGGAATCCCACCAACACCGGCTCTCTGCAACGCTTCAAAACTGCCTACTCTTCTTACTCATCGATTTATTCATGTTCTGTTTTTTCTTTACAAAATGCAAAAAGTCCCTCCATCCGTAAAGGACGAGGGACCGCGGTACCACCTTTATTAGCTGTAACAGCTCACTTTAGCGTTTAAGTATTATAAACTTAAACTGTCTCAGATAACGACAAGACAATATCGCCAAAGCCTACTGCGAAATTTTGGTTCGGTTTGGAAGCTCAGAAGCCCATTCTTCTATCCGATCACACCGGTTTGCACCACCCACCGGCTCTCTTTTTGTGTCAAAATAGAATACTCTTCTTCTTCATCGCCTGAAAATTTTCGATTTATTGAAATTAATAATAAAACAATTCAAATCATATGTCAACAACAAATTTTTTTATTCATTTGTTTGTTGAAAAAACGCCAAACGCATCCTGTTTTGTTCATCGTAAATTGGATTTCATTAATTTGTTTTTGGAATAAAACCTTTTTCAAGTAAATAGTGAATCACGGTGTGAACAGACTCGGCCAATGACAGTTTTTCTGTATCGATGATTAATTCCGGGTTTACCGGTTCTTCATACGGTGCATCAATGCCCGTAAATTCCTTAATTTCACCGGCACGGGCTTTTTTATACAGCCCTTTTGGATCGCGATTTTCACAAGTTTCCAAGCTGCATTTTACATAAACTTCGATAAATTCCGCTTCACCAATAATATCTCTTGCTTTGTCCCGATCTTTTTGGTAAGGAGATATAAAGGCTGTCAATGTAATTAATCCGGCATCAACCATTAATTTTGTTACTTCTCCAATCCGGCGAATATTTTCTGCCCGATCCTCGGGACTAAAACCTAAATCTTTGTTTAAGCCAAATCGAATATTATCTCCATCTAAACGATAAGTGTGGACGCCCAGTTGGTGAAGTTCCTTTTCCACGGCAACGGTAAGTGTGGACTTTCCTGAACCGGATAAACCGGTAAACCAAACTGCGGCACTTTTATGTTTTTTTAATATTTGGCGGTCTTCCTTCGTCACTTTTGAATCATGCCAAACAATATTTGTTGCATTTCCCATTCCATTTCCCCCAAATTTAATTGTTACCGTTGACTTATTTGAATAAAAGAAGCAAATCTGTTCTCCTGCGGGGCGCTCGGCCCACAGGATGAAGGTAGACATGAGTAGTAACAGGACGGCTTTAGTTTTAGCCGGCCGGTTTAAACATCGCAAATAGGTTTGCCATGCGCTTTTTTTCCTTCAATCAGTTTGTTGCATATCCTTTTCTTAATACTTCAGCAACTTCCGGACGCGAAAATTCCTTAGGCAAGTCTTCCCCATTGCGAAGTTTTTCCCGCACCTTTGTGCCACTCAAATGAACATGTGCGGACCTGTCATGAGGGCAAGTTTTTGCTGTCGCCATATTCCCGCATTTTGTGCAATAAAAAGCATGCTCGAATTTTAAAATTTGGATTTCTAATTCATCCTCATATTTGGAAATTAATTGTTGCGCCTCATATGTTCCATAATAGTCACCGACACCGGCATGATCACGTCCGACAATAAAATGCGTGCACCCGTAATTTTTCCGGACAATTGCATGCAAAATGGCTTCTTTCGGTCCGGCGTAACGCATAGCGGCAGGATAAATCACGAGCCTGGCTCGATCTTTAGGAAAATAGTTTTTCAAAATAACTTGATAACTTTCCATTCTTATATCAGCCGGAACATCATCGGATTTTGTTTCACCGATGAGCGGGTTGAGTAACAAACCATCGACAGATTCCAAGGCACATTTTTGAATATATTCATGGGCCCGGTGAACGGGATTTCTCGTTTGAAAACCGACGATTGTTTTCCAGCCCAAGTCGGCAAATAATTTTCTTGTTTCAGCCGGTTCGAAATAGAAGTTTTCAAATTGGCCGTGGTCGATCCGGTTTAATAAATAGACCGGGCCGGCAAAATAAACATCACCTCTTTCAAATAATTTTTTCACACCCGGGTGGTTTAGGTCGGTCGTCCCGTAAACAAGTTGTGCTTCTTTTTCTTTATCAGGATAATATTTTTCCTCCAACCGTAGAATTCCATAGACAATACCATCTTCCCCTTTAAGGGCTATCTCTTTACCAATATCATATAGATCCGCATCATCGTTGGACACGGGGAGAGTAATGGGAATACTCCAAAGCGTACCATCACTAAGGCGCATTTCCTCTATCACCCGTAAATAATCCTTTTCCCCCATGAAACCGGTAAGCGGGCTAAAACCGCCAATCGCGATCAATTCTAAATCTGATAAACTCCAACGATCCAATTTTAATGATTTTAACGATTTTACTATATTTAAATAAAACTCTCTTTCCTGACCCGACAAAACTCGCTGAACCAGTTTTCCACCATGGGCCGGAATTCCTTTTTGTTCTTCCTTCATTGTAACAGCCATTAATACCCCTCCCGTAAAATCAACAAAAACCTTTTATAACTGGATTTTTGCTCCATGTAAGACACTTCTTGGCACAACGTCATCCCCGAATAAAGGATAATGATTGAACGGTTTCGTAAACACGATCCTTTAATGCTTCCTTTATGTTTGGATGGCTTCCAAGTTGCTTTGTTAATATAATTTGCTTTTTTACATCTTTATGCGTAACGATGGTCTTCTGCAAGTCGTTCATTAAAAATCCGGTAAACCATAAATAAGGAACAACCCATACTTGTGAATAGTTACCTTTTAATGACAATGCAAATTCCTCTGCAAAAGACGGTTTATAAGCTGCCAAAAAACAATAGTTTACATTTTTAAAATGGATTTTTTCGCTCAACATTTTTGCAAGCCTTTCAATATCTACTTTCGTTTCCGGATAAGTACTGCCTCTTCCAACCAACAGGATTTTCGCCTGATGATTGATTGGTACACCTGTTTCGTTAATCCGGTCTACTAAAATATCAATTAACCGATCTTGGACACCAAGGGGTTTCCCGTATGCAAAAGATATATTCGGGTATTTTTCTTTGTTTGCTTCGAGCTTTCTAGGTATATCAATATAGTAATGGCCGGCACTTAATAGCAACACAGGAATGACAGCGATTTTCCTTACACCTTTTTCAATGAGTTTGGCAATCCCTTGGTCGATATCAGGCTGAGCCAATTCTAAAAAACAACATTCCTGAAACGAAACATCGACCTCATTCATCACCGAAGCAATAAAATCCTGAACTTCCGCTATTGCAGCTAAATCACGACTCCCGTGACAAACATATAAAATTCCCAGCATACACTTTCTCCTCACTAACCGAGTGCTGCCTGAATTGGAAATGCTTGTTGAACCGCATTCCATTCAAACCACTGAATCGTTTCCCTTAACCGGACCACTTCACCAATGACAATCATTGCCGGATTTTGAATATGTTTTGCCTTCTCGATTATATTTTCCAGCGTTCCTGTTACGGTTTCTTGTTTTGTCGTTGTTCCGCAATGGATGATGGCGATTGGTGTGGATGGATTTTTTCCATAGCGAATTAGTCGTTCACAAATACTTGGTAATTGTTTTACACCCATATAGACACAAATTGTGTCCGTTCCCTTTGCCAAATATCGCCAATATTGTTCCGTATCGGCACCTTCTTGTCTAACACCGGAAATAAAAGTAACCGAGGAACTGTAATCTCGATGGGTTAAGGGAATTCCTGCATAGGCAGGGACAGCAGAACCGGCAGTAATCCCCGGAACGATTTCAAATGGGATCCCGCATTTCCTTAACGCTTCTGCTTCTTCAGCTCCGCGTCCAAAAATAAAAGGATCTCCACCTTTTAATCTCGCAACAACTTTACCTTGAGCAGCGAACTTACATAACAAGCTATTTATTTTTTCCTGTGATAACGTATGCTGGTTCGGGCTTTTCCCGCAATAAATTAATTTGGCATCTTTTTTAGCATATGCAAGTAATTCTTGGTTAGCTAAACGATCATAAAGGATTACATCTGAATGTTGGATAATTTTTAAACCCTTAACAGTAATTAATTCAGGATCACCCGGTCCCGCTCCGACTAAATAAACTTTCCCCATGGTTCCACCTCATTCTTTCTTTGTTGGCATCCGCTAATTTTTTAGAGCTTTTTAGGCTGATAAAAATTGTCGTATTCGCTGATTTTCAAGTGATGAAATATCCACTTATCAATGAAGAAATTAACAATATATTTTTTCGTTTAGTGCATGTGTTTTATATGTTTTTGACCGTTTTCGAACCATGAAAATCTAATCCGGAATGAACTTCTTCCACATAACCGGTTCGAATGACAAAATCACCAAACCGCTCTCCTTCTTTTCGTTCTTTTGCATAGTGCTGAAAAATTGGATATAAAGCTTCTAAAATTTCCTTTTCCCCAATATTTTCTTTGTATAATTTATTTAAACGATTGCCGGCAAAACCGCCACCCAGATACAGGTTGTATTTTCCGGGTGCTTTCCCGATAAATCCGATTTCTGCTAAAGCCGGTCTTGAGCAGCCGTTTGGACAGCCTGACATTCGAATGACTATTTCATTCTGTTTGAGCCCGACTTCTTTTGTAATGGCTTCAATCTTTTTGAGCAGAGTCGGAAAATACCGTTCAGACTCGGCCATCGCCAATCCGCAAGTTGGGAAACCGACGCAACTCATGGAATTTTGCCATAAAGGAGATGCATATGTTCCGCCGGCTAAATGATATTGTTCTACCAGTTTCTCAATTTCTTTTTTCTTTTTTGCTGTTATGTTAGCAATAATGACATTTTGATTCGGGGTTAATCGAAATTCACCGGTATGGATTTTGGCAATTTCTCTTAATCCGGTGAGAAATTGGGTCTCTTCATCGTCTTTTACCCGGCCACTTGGAATAAATAACGTTAAATGCCATTTCTTATTTCCTTTTACCCAGCCAAATTGATCTCCAGTATGGGTAAAATGGAATGGTCTTGCCTCTTCTAATTCCCAACCTAACCGATTTTGTAACTCGGTTTTAAACCATTCAATGCCTCTGGAATCAATCGTATATTTGAGACGGGCATTTTTCCGGTTGGAACGATTTCCATAATCACGTTGAACCAAAACAACTTTTTCGGCTACATCGACCACTTTATCCGTTGGGCAGAAACCGATCACACGGGCAATTTGCGGATACGTACGATAATCGCCGTGGGTCATCCCCATCCCGCCACCAACCGCAACATTGAATCCTTTTAGTTCACCATCTTCTTCAATCGCAATAAAGCCTAAATCTTGGGAGTAAATGTCTACATCATTGGAAGGCGGAACCGCAATCCCAATTTTAAATTTTCGCGGTAAATACGTAGGTCCATAAATCGGTTCAATTTCTTGACCAACGCTTGTGTCGATTACTTTTTCTCCGTCCAACCAAATTTCATGATAGGCAGGTGTTTGCGGCAGTAGATGGTCACTTATTTTTTTTGCCGCTTCATAAACCTCGTAATGAACATCCGATAAATTTGGATTCGGAGTACACATAACATTCCGATTTACATCACCACATGCGGCAAGTGTTGTAAAAAGTGCCTCATTGATTTCTTTCATTGTTTGTTTTAAGTTCCATTTCAAGACACCATGCAATTGGAACGTTTGTCTTGTCGTCAGTTTCAAAGTTCCATTCGCATAAGTAGTTGCAAGTCGATCCATTTCCAACCATTGCTTTGGGGTTGCCAGTCCCCCGGGCATCCGCACACGAATCATGAACTGATAGTCCGGTTCCAATTTTTTTCGGCGGCGTTCATCTCTCACATCGCGGTCGTCTTGTTGATAGCTTCCATGAAATTTTAATAATTGATTATCATCGGGCGAAATGGCTCCGGTGATCGGGTCCTTTAATCCTTCCGCAATTGTCCCTCGCAAATAATTACTCTCCCGTTTAATCCGCTCATTATCACTAAGTTTTGTTTTATTTTGTTCCATGCTATGTCGCCTCCCCTGTTTTAGTAAACATCTCGCTGGTAACGCTTTTGTTTTCGCATTTGATCGAGATAAACAGCGGCTTGTTCACTAGTCAAACCACCCTCTTTTTCTAAAATCGTCAGGATCGTTTGATGAACATCGCGAGCCATATGCTTTTCATCTCCACACACATAAACAACAGCCCCCTCTTCCAGCCACTGATAAAATTCTTTCCTTTTTTCAAGCATTCGGTGTTGGACATAAACTTTTTCCGCCTGATCCCGCGAAAAAGCAACATCCATTTTCGTTAACACCCCATTTTTTAACCATTTTTGCCATTCAACTTGATATAAGAAGTCTGAGGAGAAATGTTGATCACCAAAAAATAACCAACTTTTCCCTGTAATTCCTTCTGCTTCACGCTCTTGCAAAAATGCCCGAAATGGTGCCACACCTGTTCCCGGCCCGATCATAATAATTGGTGTATCCGGGTTACTTGGCAGTTTAAAGTTTGGATTTTGATCCACATAGATTGGCAACATATCGCCAGGTTGAATCCGCTCGGCAATTTGAGAGGAACATACACCTTTTCGATTGCGACCATGGGCTTGGAAACGGACGGTACTGATGGTGAGATGTACTTCATCCGGATTTGCTTTTAAGCTGCTGGCAATGGAATACTGGCGCGCCGGCAATTTTCTTAGAATATGAATAAAATCAACGGGTTTAAGTTGTACCGGTCGAAAATCCCGGACAAAATCAAGTAAATCCCGACCATCTAAATAAGCTTTTACTTTTTCTTCATTGCCCGGTGCTGCAAGTTTCTTTAACTCTTCATTATGAAACAGTTCAGCTGCCGCCTGAATAAATGATTTCGTTAGTCTAGTAATCTCAAATTTGGAGAGCAAGGCTTTTCGCAATGAATAAATATCACCTTCCTCGTTAATTTGCACCGATTCTTCCGGGTTCCATCCGAGTTCATTGATTAAACTGTCAACAAGTTCCGGATCATTTTCCGGTAAGATGGCTAAACTGTCTCCCGGCTCAAAAGTCAGACCGGAATCTTCCAACGATAACACAAGGTGGCGGGTTTCTTTATTCGAACCACGACCATTTAAACTAATATTTTCAAGTACTTCAGCCGGATAAGGATTCTTTTTCGAATAAACCGACTGTTTTTCCTCCAACAGAGTAGCCGCCGCTTGCTTTTCCGAAACAGATATGGCCGATGCATTTGCATTGCTTGTTTCATGTAAGACGGCAACTACTCCGCTCATCCATTGTTCTGCCGGATCCTCAAAATCAACATCACAATCAACCCTTGGATAAAGCCGTTCTCCTCCTAATTCTTCCAAACGTTTGTCAAAGTCCTTCCCGGTTTGGCAGAAAAATTCGTATGACTCGTCACCTAATGCAAGCACGGAAAATCGGACATTTTCTATTTTCGGTGCCCGCTTACTATGTAAAAATTCATAAAAAGACCGGGCATTTTCCGGGGGCTCCCCTTCCCCGTGAGTACTCGTAATGATTAATAAATCTTGAACTTTCTTTAAATTTTGCGGTTTAAAGTCATCCATCGAAAATGATTGCACCGGTAATTGTTTTGTTTTTAATTTTTCAACAAGCGTACTTGCCAGCGATTGCCCATTGCCCGTTTCAGAACCGAACAGTACGGTCACTTCACGAGTTTGAATGGATTGTTCCGTTTCCGGGGCAGCTGTTTGATCAACTTGCACGCTTTGTTCATACCCGGCAATGAACGGGTAGGACAGGAACCCGCACAACCATATTTTTTGTGCTTCGGTTAATGTCGGGATTAACCTGTTCAAATATTCTCGTTGCTCTTCATTAAATGGGCTGTTATTCACGTTAAATTGCAAAACGTTTCACCTCATCATTTTTTATGTTACAATCTATAAAACAGTATTCACATTTAAATAGTATGTTTTTAATTTATGATTATCCAACTTTGCGACAAATGAACCGGGTCTCCATTCGAATTTTTCAATTTTGCAACAAATCCATTCAGTCCTCTATTCGGTTTCCCATTTTGTTTCAAAGAACCGGTTCTTTATTCTGGTTTTCCAATTTTCCAACAAATTAATTTAGTCCCAATTTGATTCCCATTCTGTTTCAAAGAACCGGTTCTCAATTCGCCGGGGTATGTAAACCGCATTCTGTTTTATTAAAACCGGCCCATCTTCCGGCGCGTTGATTATTTGGATCTGTTACCGGCAATGTGCACGGTGCACAACCAATGCTCGGGTATCCTTGATCATGTAAAATATTATATGGCAACTCATTTTGACGGATATATGACCAAACATCTTCCCAAGTCCAGTATATTAATGGACAAATTTTAATAGATTTAAATCTTTCGTCCTTATTGACAAAATCTGTATTCTTTCTGCTTGGAGACTGTTCCCTGCGAAGTCCGGAAATCCAAGCCGGGACTCCATACAAAACTTCTTCCAACGGCCTTATTTTTCGCAAAAAACAACATAAATCAGGCTCTGTTTTCCACAACTCCGGCCCGTACTTTTTTGCTTGTTCCTCCAAAGTCAGCTTCGGTTTTTTTAGTTGAATATTTAAACTCGGGTATTTGATTTTTACTTTTTCAATCAATTCATATGTTTCCTTAAAATGAACGCCGGTATCGAGAAAAACAATCGTTGCTTCCGGTTGAACTTTTGCAATCAGATCCACTAAGACAATTCCCTCTGCCCCAAAGCTACAGGCGTAAACAACGGAATTTCCATATGTCTCATATGCCCATTGTAAAACAGGCAACGCCCCTTTTGTTTCATCTGTAAACCGTTGATTCTTGAAAGGATCATCTGTAAAGTTATCATATAAAATCCGCTGTTCAATCATCATTTCACCCCTAAAAAAATCCCTTCTTCATTTTGATAAATAAGAAGGGATAGATTTAATCATATTCCTTCTTATCTTCCAGACATTTGTCTGCAGGAGTTGGCACAGTGTTTTTAAACCTGTTGCCGAGGTTTCTTCGGGCCTGTCCCTCCACCTCTCTTGATAAGAATATCATCTTTTCCTATAATTTTAGTATGAATTAAGTTTAAACTGTGTTATTTTAAAAGTCAATAAGTTTTTTGAAAATATGACCTATTTCCCTTTTTGACTCTTTTCTATATAGGCTAAGTACTTGCCGACAACATCCATATCATAACATTTATACAAAACTCTTGAACCGACCACATCTTCTATTTCATTAAATAAAAAACGTCCCTCTTCATCTAAAATAAAATCAATCCCGACAAAATCAAACTGTGCAAGTTGTGCGATTTTCTTAACCAATCTCTTTTCATCGTCACTCAGTGAATACGGTTCAACCTTCCCACCTAAAGAAAAATTTGCTTTAAAGCTCTTTTCCGAATATCTTTTGACAGCTGCCAAAATTTCGTTTCCCATAACAAACACACGAATGTCAACGCCGGGATTTGTACAAACTTCCTGCAAAATAAACTCGTCACCGGAAAATGTGGCTAGTTTTTCTGTCAATTCCTTTTCGTTAGCAATGAAAAATACTTCTCTACCTCCGTGTCCGGCAACTGATTTTAAAATGAGCGGAAAATCACCGCCAAACTGCTCAACACAAAAATCATGCCGGTTTCCAATCCAAGTTTTCACAGATTTAATGCCATGTGAGTTGATAAATTGATGGGTTTTCCCTTTATGATTACAAATTTCTGTTATAAAAGCAGAATTAAACACTCGGCACCCCATCTTTTCAAAATGCGTTGCAATGATACTATTCCGGCTCCGATTAATAACAAAATTCGGTGTCACTAATCGCTTTCTTCTAGCTTCTGCGTAAAATTGTTCATCAATTCCAAGGAAAAGTTCATCCGTTAAAACAAGGCCAATCGTTAACCCATGTTCCTGTGCCCTTTCGATAAATTGTTCTGCAAACCATTGATTTTTCTTATAATCATCCCGTCCGTAAATCAGTAAACCACTATGCATTACCAATTCTCTCCAATATGTAATCAAAAATATATTCCGACACGTCGATGCCGGTGCAATCAAACACATTTTTTATATGGGCATTGGAATTCACTTCACAGATTATCGGTTCATCATTATCACCAAATAAAAGATCAACACCGGAAAAATCCGCTCCCACCGCTTGTGATGCCTTTATGGCCAACTCCTTAAAAGTTTGCGGGGGATCGAACTTTTGCATCATCCCGCCATTTGTTACATTCGCACGAAAATCTTTCTCATTGAATCTGAGCATGGAAGCTACAACTTGATCCCCAACCACATACAACCGGGCATCTTTCCCGGTACTGGATGAAATAAATTGTTGGTAAAGGTGAGGCCGGTATAGCAATTCTTTCCTTTTGGCGATCAATTCTTCCCGGTTTTTCACTAAATAAACTTGCTCTCCAAACGAACCAAATGCTTCCTTTATAACAATCGGGTAATCAAATTCCTTTTCCACTCGATCAATAAATTGGTCATTTGGATCTATCGTACCGGGAAACATCATTGGTGAAAATAACGTTTTCGGCATTCGTATTCGTTTATTTGCCAATGTTTGAAATGTAGCGATTTTATCATCACATATTTCAATGGCATTTGCATTATTAAAAAGTTGATAACCTAATCCTTCCAATTGTTTGGCCAGTCGGATATCTTTATCTAAAAATAGGATAAAATCAGGCTGAAACAAACCATCCTTTTTTACATGCAAAGAATTATCCATGACGAAACTATATATCTCGTTGTTTTTAACCGGTTGTAATTCGATTCCTTTTTTTGCTGCAGCGGATATGTACATGTGGTTGATTTCCAAAAATTTTTTAGAAATTAAACCACCGTTGTATATTAACCAACCTTTTTTATTCATAAATACATCACCTTATCTCTTCAAGCCATCTGAAATCATTATATAGAAAAAATACCACAAAGTAATCCGCAAATTTTTACTTGATCGGATGAGCGGATATTCTTTGTTACAACACTTGAAAAATGGAACAAATATGATTACCATAAAATTATGAAAGGAATTGTGATCCTTTCTGAATCAGACTTCCTTGATAATAATGAGGATGGTTTTCAATTTTCAATATAATACTGTATATTAGCACGCTGCTGTTAGCTCATATGTCAGTTTTAATATTCGTTCTGCTAATATATTTGGCGCCGTTGATAATAAATGGAATATTGACGCTGTTAATGAGACATCAAAATCTGGCAAAATCAACGATAATTAGTGCTACTATTTTCCCCATGATTTCAATAATTACGTACTGGTTATTGGGAAAAGAGCTTGATGGAACTAAAAAATGGATGAGTTTTGTGGCAAATAATAGTGTAAGTACTGGCGATACATACGTCAAAATTAATCCTCACCTGACAAGTATTTCTCAGATGATATTTGTCATTATTTTATATTTCAGTATTGAATTCCTACTGTTAACTATTATAAAGAAGTTGAGAGGTACACATCATGAAAATAATTGAAGCTACAAATATTAGCAAGAAATATAAATCAAATTCATTCTATTCGCTTAAAGATATAAATTTTGCAATTGAAGAGGGCGATATAGTCGGCTTAATTGGCAAAAACGGAGCTGGCAAAAGCACATTATTAAAGTTAATGGCAAAGGCTCAAAAACCTACAACTGGTACAATAAAGTTTAAAGGCAAGGATATTTCGAAAAGTAGTAATATCCTTGACAAATTTGGTATTATGATAGAACCAATTTTTTATCCACATTTAACAGTATATGAGAACTTGATGTTTTTCTTGGAAATTCACAAAAAAGAACAGTATGTGGATAATATCAAAAGTATTTTAGAGCTAGTCGATTTGTGGCATGCAAAAGATCGCAAACCAATGGACTTTTCATTTGGAATGAAACAGCGGGTTTCGCTAGCGCTATCTCTAATAACGGAACCTGATTTTATGATATTAGATGAACCTTTTGTGGGGTTAGATCCAATTGGTGTAAAGAAACTCATCGGAATTTTACAGCAATGGTCTACTACTAAGCACACATCAATGATTATTTCAAGCCACCAATTAAATGAGCTAGAGGATCTTTGCAATCGGTATATCTTTATTGAGTCCGGAAAATTAAAAACACAATTTGATGATAAAAAGAATTTCTTAGTAATTCAATTGGATTTGCAAGACTCTCAATCACAGCGGATAGCGAATAGTGTTGCCTCTAAGTATAAACTTGAACTCAGAGGACAACTGTTAGAACTACCAATAGCGATTGAGAAAGATCAGTTAAATGAAATTTTAGAACAACTATCTTCTCAAAAGTTAGTTGAGAAGATTTACACAACTAAAGATGAACTAGAAAGTTACTTTACGGAGGAATAGCTGATGAATTATTTATGGAAGCCAGTTTTTAGAACTGTTGTTAAAAGAAAAGAAGCGTGGCTGTGTGTAGGGTTTAGTATTTTTCCTTTACTCTTACTAATTGTTGATCTTTTTAACACTAATTTTATGCAATTAAGTGCACCTGAAGGTTCTATGAGCTTTGTTGAATTTTTTGGGGCGGTTGAGTCAGTTCAGTATCAGTTGACTTTGCCGATTATTGCTTTCATATATTTGGTAATTTCTTGTTTTCATGATGAAATTACTACGGGGAAAATGTTTCTTTTTAAAGATATTAACCGGACAAAAATTTTAAATGCTAAAATTTGGTCAATTTTTAGCATTTATTTTACTTACTTTATTTTCACATTTGTCACTAGCCTGGTTACCTATTATTTGCACTTGGTTCATATGTCATACACGTCAGGAACCTTTTTCCCAAGGCATGTTGCGGATCTACAATATGTAATTATTTCTGTACTCGGAATTTTTGTCGTAACACAGTTGTGTATCCTGATTGCAGTAGCTAGTTCGATTAAACTAAGTAATGGCTTTACAATGTTGATTGGCATTATTTTTGCCCTTGTCACTTTTATTGCACCTAGTTTAAAGGGCTTAAGATATTTCTTGCCTAATGGATATTCGAACTTAGTTACACAGATGGGCTTTGGTACGGCTTTGTCTGTTATGATATTTATGTCTTTGGTTTATGCCTTAATTATTTACGGATTTGCCAATCACACTTTTAAAAATTTGGAGTATTAAAGTCATGCAAATTCTACTAGGTATGTCAGGATGCGATTACAATGAACACTAATGTATAAGGAGCAAGTGATTTTAAAAAGCTTTTTAGAATCTGTCTTCCACATAAGGGGTTGTTAATAGTGGGAGTTTTTTGTAGCGTCCTTGGAGCGTTTTTTAAAAATATTGACATATATAAATTCAAAACCTATAATCATAAATAACCTGTAACGAATCCTCTGCTGTTGGATCAGTGGAGGTTTATTTTTTAAACAGAATGAAGAGTGAGGGAGAGAATCAGTGAAAAAAAGAATATTGGATCTGCAACCTTATAAGCCGGGGAAATCACCCGAAGATATAAAACGAGAATATAATATTGATAAAGTCATTAAATTGGCTTCAAATGAAAATCCATATGGTTGCTCGCCTCATGTGGAAACTGCTGTTTTAAGTTCACTTCATGATACAGCCACCTATCCGGACGGTTATGCAACAGAGCTTAGGAAAAAGGTTTCCGATCACTTAAATGTTAATGAAAATCAGTTGCTATTTGGAAGCGGGCTTGATGAAGTTATTCAAATGATCAGCCGTGTTCTTTTATGTGAAGGGGACAATATAATAACAGCCAATGAAACCTTTCCACAGTACAAACATCATGCGATCATTGAAGGTGCGGAAGTTCGGGAAATCCCACTAGATAACGGTTCTTTCGATTTGGACGGAATGTTTCAAGCGATTGATGATCGTACAAAAATCGTATGGATTTGCAACCCGAATAACCCGAGCGGAACTTATTTAAATAAAGAAACACTGGTCCGGTTTCTGGAAAAAGTTCCCCCGGAAATTGTGGTCGTCCTTGATGAAGCATACTATGAATATGTAACTGCCGATGATTATCCAAATTCTATCCCTTTATTAACGCATTTTAATCATTTAATCGTTTTACGGACATTTTCAAAAGCTTACGGTCTGGCCGCTTTCCGAATCGGCTATGCAGTCGGCAATGCTCAACTAATCGAAAAAATCAATATTGCCCGGCTCCCGTTCAATACTTCAACATTTGCTCAACAGGCAGCCCTCGCCGCACTTGAAGACCAAGATTTTGTCAAAAAATGTGTCCGGAAAAACGCTGAATGTCTGAGAGATTTTGAACAAACTTTACAGAGACTGAATGTTGAATATTACCCGTCCCAAGCTAACTTTATCTTTGTTCGAATGGCTTCACCAATGGAACTGTTCAACTTTTTCTTGAAAAAAGGTTATATTGTCCGTCCGTTTCCAAACGGGGTTCGAATCACCATAGGGACAAAAGAGCAAAACAAAGAAGTTTTAGCCGCCCTTGAAGATTATGTGAAAGGCCATGTTTTCAACTAGAAAGGAATTTTTGCAATCATATTTTTTGATAATAAAACTTGCTGCTGATTGGACTTCAGCAGCTTTTGCATGTGCTCGATAAAAAAAGATCATTGTATGTCGAGGTTTCCTATTTAACTGTTGAAATTCATTAATATAAATGGACAACCTTATGAATTTTCAGAAAAATTTCGTTTAAGTAGCATCCGCCTCCATACTGTAATAAAATGTGTTTATGAGAATACTGTGGAGGTGAGGCCATGGATCCGGTTGAAATTATGTTACATGAAAACCGTGTTGTTCCCTATTACCGCCCCGTCATTAGTGCCGAAACACAATTGGTGGTTGGTTACGAAATTGAAGCATTTTTTCATGAAGAGGATGGTACCGTACAAAGTATTGACTGGTTTTTCAAAGATTTGTCCATTCCTGATGAATTTCGTCTGGAACTAAGTCGCCTTTTACTGGAAAAAGCGATCGAATATCAAATGAAAACAGATCCTTCCATGTACATATTTTTCAATTATGATACGAACTTGCTTATGAAAGATCGAGGCGAATGTTTAGAAAAATTTCTAGACATATATACAAAAAAAGGATTCGATATAAACAAACTAATCATCCAGTTAAAGGAAGAGTTTAAAACAGAAGAAATGGATTCAGTCCGAATTTTGTTCAACTATTTTAAATCAATAGGTATTCGAATCGCTCTTGATGATATCGGTGAACGGAGCGGCAGTTTTGATCGCTTAGCATATTTGAAACCCAGTGTGGTAAAAATTGATGTTGGATTTTTAAAAGATAATGATTCGCCGCATCTATACAGAGATGTACACCATTCACTTTCATTATTATCCCAAAAAATCGGGGCAACTTTAATGTTCAAAAATATATCTACTTACCATCAATTAAATCATGCTTGGCGTAATGGGGGGCGATTTTACCAAGGCAATTACTTAATCAGAAGCGGACAAGAGTATGTTCCCATTGATTGCTGTCAAGAAAAAATGAAAAAAGACTTCCAGTTATTTGTTAATTATGAGCGGAAAAAAATTAAGGCGCAAATGACGTTAACAAATGCAATCAATCAACAATTAAAATCAATTTTAACGTCTATTCATTCGGATGATCCGCTTGATGAAACGATCTTGAAAATCGGAAAGGCATGCTCCGATTATGCATTTCGTGTGTATATATGTAATGAAGAGGGTTTGCAACTTTCCGCCAATGCTGAGAAAGATAATGACGGCAATTGGAGTTTAAAAGAGGAAATCCGTAATAAAAACTGGAGCTGGCGACCGTATTTTTTTGAAAATATCGCCCGGATGAACATAGAGAAAAAAGGCATTTTATCCGATTTATATACAGATATCGAGAAAAACGAACAAATCCGGACATTTTCCTATCCAATATCCGATACACTATATGTTTTCCTTGATATTCCTTATGCCTATTTATATGAGCAAGAAGGTCTATTGTAATATGATGAAACTTGGGGCTGTCCTAAAAGTACAACTTCTATAATTTTATTGCTAAAAGAATAGGTTCGGTTGACTTTCGTTTTGGTGGCGGACGCTTTCCGCGGGCACGGCCTCAGCCGCTTCGTCGCTCGTTTCCTCGCTCCTGCAGGGTCTTCGGCTCGTGTGACTGTCGCTATCGCTTTCGTCACAAAGGCTTTTG
>JAAROH010007832.1_pt1 | contig 29967 bp, 29 predicted proteins | sample 7248631 | NCBI WGS metagenome assembly JAAROH01 (sample SAMN09772309, study PRJNA484901) | compost metagenome | isolation source: Vermicomposting unit | place: India | reverse complement strand
TGCCCTCCACCCGGGGATGAAAATCCGCGCCAGTGCGGCATTTTCACGGAAAAGAGCGGAACAAACGGATTGACAAAAAAGCCAAACTGGAATATGATAAACACAAAAGTTGGTCTAGGTAAAAAAAATGTCCTTTACCTAAAATATTAATAGGAGGGAAACTTTTATGGCCGAACGAAACGATTGTCCCCTTTCCCGCATGAAGCAGGGAGATCGGTTTCGCATTGCGAACATCGCCATTCCTGACCCTGTGCTGAGAAGAAGATTGCTTGACTTAGGCTTTGTGCCCGGTGGGGAAATAGAAGTCGGCCAAAAAAGTCCGCTCGGCGATCCGACTGCTTACCGCGTACGAGGAACAACGATTGCATTAAGAAAAGAAGAAAGCAATTATATTTACGGGGAGAGAATCAACAATGACTAGAACGAACTATACAATTGCCTTAATGGGAAATCCGAATACGGGAAAAAGCACGTTGTTCAATGTTTTGACAGGCCTGCGCCAACATACTGGAAACTGGCCGGGAAAAACCGTCATTCGTGCAGAAGGAGAATTTGAATACCGCAGTGCCACATACCGAATTGTTGACCTGCCAGGGACATACTCGCTTTATTCCAACTCCGCTGATGAAGAAGTGGCGCGCGACTTTCTATTGTTTGAACAGCCGGATCTTACCATCGTCGTCGTTGATGCAACGGCATTGGAGCGCAATTTGAATTTGGCATTGCAAGTATTGGAAATCACCGGCCGCGTCATCGTCGCTGTCAATTTGATGGACGAAGCGAAAAAGAAAGGCATTCTCATTAACAGCAAAAAATTGGAAAACAAACTCGGCGTACCGGTTGTACCGATATCCGCCCGCAATAAAGAAGGAATTGACAAGTTGATGAACGCTGTTGATGCAATGGTACGCGGCCGCATCAAGACGAACCCGCTTTCCATCCAGTACAGCCCCGAAATTGAACAAGCCATTTCCAAGCTTATGCCAAATATTCGCGAAACGGTCGGCGATGCGTATCCGGCGCGCTGGATTGCGCTTCGGCTGCTTGACAGGGATACATCGCTCTTGGCTGCGTTAAAACAGCCGCCGCAACGGGACACAAAGGAGGAGGGTGCTTATGCTTGCTGCGGATCGGTCGAATCGATTTGATCGTTTGCTAGAAGAAGCCCAAACGCTGGCGCCAGCTGACACGCGTGAACAGATCGTCACCGCCATCTTCCAAACATCGGCTGCGCTTTGCCGAGAATGTGTCACTCATAGACATAGCGTGAAACGGGATCGAACGGAACAAATTGACCGGATCGTCACATCGAAACGGTGGGGATTTCCGATTATGCTGGCGTTGCTCGCCGCTGTCCTGTACATGACCATTGCCGGCGCCAACGTATTTTCCGATTCGCTCGCCCGTTTGTTCGGGACGGTCGAAACGTATCTGACCATGGCTTTTCAAGCGATTCATGCCCCCGACTGGCTGCACGGGCTTATTGTACTTGGCCTATACCGCGGCACCGCCGCGGTCGTCAGCGTGATGCTGCCACCGATGGCCATTTTCTTTCCGCTGTTTGCACTTCTTGAAAACTATGGCTATTTGCCACGCGTCGCCTTTAACATGGATCGATTGTTTAAAAAAACAGGCGCGCACGGCAAACAATCGCTGACGATGGCCATGGGGTTCGGCTGCAACGCCGCCGCCATTATGTCGACGCGTATTATCGAATCGCCGCGCGAGCGGATGTTGGCCATCTTGACCAACAACTTCGTCCCGTGCAACGGGCGTTGGCCGACGCTGATTTTGCTTTCTTCGCTATTTATGGCAGCTGGTTATACAGGGGGTTGGAACACGCTCGTCACTGCCGCAGTGGTTGTCGCCATGGTGCTGTTTGGCATCATCGTCACGCTGGCGGTTTCATGGATTTTGTCTAAGACAGCTTTGCGCGGGATTCCGACCCATTACACGTTGGAGCTGCCGCCATACCGACGCCCGAAAATCATGGAAACGATCATCCGGGCCACCCTTGACAAATCGCTTTACGTGCTAAAGCGAGCAGTGACGGTGGCAGCGCCAGCCGCCATTCTTACGTGGGTGCTCGGCAACGTTCACGTGGGAGATACGACCGTGCTGGCGTATTTGGCCGACGGGCTTGACCCATTTGCCAAAGCGTTGGGATTGGATGGCTACATTTTGCTGGCGTTCATTTTAGGCTTGCCAGCCAATGAAATCGTCTTTCCTATTTTATTGATGGGGTATTTATCCGCGGGAGCGCTCACCGAAGTCGACGGGCTATCGTCATTGAAACAAATTTTGCTCGACCACGGCTGGACGTGGCTCACCGCCCTCAATATGATGCTGTTTTCCCTGCTTCACTACCCGTGCGGCACGACGCTCGTCAACATTTACAAAGAAACGAAAAGCGTGAAATGGACGTTCGTCGCCTTTGCCTTGCCGACAGCGATTGCCATTATGGTCACCTTTACGACCGCGCAGTTGGCAAGATGGCTCGGGCTCGTTTAACACTCGAGGCTGTCTCGACAGGTCGGTTTAACAACCTGTCAAGACAGCCTCTTTTTATATGTACACAGCAACTTCTTGTTCCTATATGTTGTGTCTGTATTGCAGACCGACGACCTTTTAGAAGATCGGTGAAAAACCGTGAATTCCCTTCATCAATGGGGGGAGCGCGTGAAAAGGAGGACCGATGTAACAAGGTTTTGAGATGGCAATGCCGGATCCATGAATCAATCACCGGACTCTTAGAAGGTTGGTGAAAAAACGGCTGTTTGCCTGATCGATGATGGAACGCGTGAACATCGAGGCTGATGCAGCAAGTTTTTTTCTACTTGAGAACCGATTCCGAGAAGGCTCTTCACCAACAGTTGTACTTGATTTTTCCAGCACACATCTTACTTATGCATCCACGAAAGAACAGGAAACCAATCATGTTTTGCTTACACCTGTTCAGAGAAGTGCACCATCTGTCAAGTACACGTTGTGGTGATGAACCTCCAAGAAGCGGTTGATGTTAATCACCAGCTTCTTGGGCCCCTCTCTTTCGCATACGCACCGGCTTCTTATGTCACGCGACCCGTTGTCCCTATCTTGAGAACAGACCTTGTACGTCAGCCTCCGTTTATTAGCCGAAATCAACTTCCGTCTATACTTCTTTTACATTCTCCACATGAGAGGCATCTCCCTCTACGATTACGCGAAACCCGTCTTCACTCGCTTCGACGATCGTCACGCTTGTCCCGTACATATACGGCGGCGCCCAAAGCTGGTCAAGCGGCGCGCCTTTAAATGCCGCTATGAGGGTTTTCAGTACGACGCCGTGGGTGACGATCAAGACGGTCTCCCCCTCGTGCCGCCCGACGATGCGCCGCACCGCTTCCAGCGCCCGCTGTTGCACATCGAAAAACCGCTCCCCGCGCTGTGGCGCGTACAGATGCGGTGCGTTCCAAAAATGGTCGAACGCAACCGGATCCATTTGCTGGATTTCATCATGCGTCTTTCCTTCCCAATCGCCAAGATGAATCTCGCACAGCTGCTCGTCTTGATAAATCGGAATAAGCCGCGCGCCGCGAACCAGCTCGGCCGTCTCAAGCGCCCGACCGCTCGTGCTTGTATAAATGGCGGCCAACTCGACCGCTTCGAGCCGTTTTCCAAGCCGCATGGCGTCTTGCCGCCCCTTTTCCGTGAGCGGCGAGTCTTGCCTTCCTTGCATCCGCTTTTCGACATTCCACTTCGTTTCCCCATGTCTTGTCAAATACAAGGTTGTCCTCATGTTTCCTCTCCCTTTCGATGGCTAAAAAGCGGCGGAACGGTTGTATTTCTCAAGCCATTGCTGCAGCTTTTCCGCTTCAAGCGAACGGCTGAAATAAAACCCTTGGGCGTAATCGCAATCCATTTGTGAAAGAAGGACCACCTGCGATTCGGTCTCCACCCCTTCGGCCAACACTTCAATATCCAAGCTTTTCGCCAAGTGGATGATGGTATCAACGATCGTAGCGTCCTTCGAATTTTCGGCAATTCCTTGAATGAAGCTGCGGTCAATTTTGAGCAGCGACACCGGCAAATTGCGAATATACGCGAGCGAGGAAAAGCCGGTGCCAAAATCGTCGATCGCCGCCTGCACGCCAAGCTGCTGCAATTCGGTTAAAATGTGCCTTCCTGTCTCAATGTTTTCCATCAGCCCGCTTTCGGTCACTTCTAAAATCAAGCGGTCGGGCACCAGTTCCGTCTCCCGCAAAATGCGCTTCACATGTTCGACAAGTTCGGGACGGTTGAGCAAAAACGGCGACAAATTCACCGCTAACTTCAGCCCGGGAAATTTCCTTTCCCATTCTTTCACTTGGCGGCACGCCCGTTCTAACACCCAAAGCGTAATTTCAAAAATAAATCCGCTCTCTTCAGCCAACGGAATAAAATCGAGCGGCGGAATCTCACCGAGCGTCGGATGGCGCCAGCGCAACAGCGCCTCAATTCCCATCGCTCGCCCCTGGGTCAACCGCACTTTCGGCTGATAGCACAAATAAAACTGCCCACGCATAATGGCAAACGGCAAATCCTGCTCGATCACGATGCGCCGATGCTCGACCGGGCGATAAAACGCATAACCGTTCCGTCCCCGCTCCTTCACCTCATACAACGCCTGATCGGCGTATTTCATCACCTGCTCGATCCGGTCGCTGTCTTTTGGAAAAAAGGCGATGCCGATCGATAACGTCGATTGAATGAGCTGTTTTTCATAATAAAACGGCTCATGGAACGAGCTGACCAACCGTTCCGCCAAAGCGGTCATTTCCGCTTTCGTTACATTCGGCAGCAGCAACACGAACTCATCTCCACCGATGCGGGCGAAAAAGTCATCATGGCGCAGCTCCCGGCTGACGCGTTTCACCGCTTCGCGCAAAAAATAGTCGCCAGCTTGGTGAGAAAAATGATCGTTGATCCATTTAAATTTATCAAAATCTAAATAACAGAGGGCAAATGGCGTGCCGCTCGCTATCAGCTCACCGATCTGCCGTTCGAAATAGATGCGGTTGGCGATGCCGGTGAGCGAATCAAAGTAAGCAAGTTGGCGCAGCTTTTCTTCATACTGCTTCCGCTCACTGATGTTTTTTACCGTGACGATGACGCAATCGAGCTTTCCGGCCTCATCAATGATCGCCTTCCCGCTAGCTTCCATCCAAATCCATTCGCCATGTTCGTCCCGCTTGCGAAATTCCGCTGTTTGCGTCTCATATGTATCATACAAATTCGCCAATTTTTGCGTGATCACCGGCGCGTCGTCAGGGTGGACAAACGCCAACATATCATCATACGACGCTGGCTGCCAGTTCATTTTTCCCTTCCATGATGGCGGAATGTACGACAGCTGACGGTCACGTGAAAAAATGAAGACATAATCGTTTGAATGTTCGACGATCAGCTGCAAACGCCGCTCCGCCTCAGCGAGCCGCGCCCGCAGCTCCTCCGCTTGGGCTTGACGACGCAACACACACAATATAGCGGCCGCTTGGCCGCGCTCATCAATGATCGGCGACAACCCGGCAACGAAGGCGCCGCCGGACAGTTCCACTTGAAAAGCGGCTAGCTGTTCTTTCATCCGCTTGGCTAACCCCCGCCCCGCAGCCATCAGCGCCTTTTCCGCTTCTTCGCTCAGCGCTAACCCAGCAAAGGCAGGGTTTCGATAAATCACGATACCTTGCCCATTCAAGATGGCAACTGCTTCATTGAAGTGATGGAAAAAGGCTGTATACTTGTCCATGCAATGGTTACCTCGCCATTGATCGAAATATACCGGTATCCTCACTTCCATTTTCACGAAAACATCGACAAAAATCAACAAATTTCGCAAAAAACCAGCGCCAAAATAAGAAACCGCCCACCGACGGCTGACCGATCACCCAATTTGCCGCTGGCGGGCGCGAAGCGGGCACGTTTGACAACACGTTCCCCCCGTTGTATGCACGTATAAGCAGCATGTCGTTCGCTGCATGCCGCTCGCCCCTTTAAAAAAGCGGCGGAGCGGGTTGTCTTTTTGGCCAAACAAACGGCCATCAGCTTCATGAACGAGAAAACGAAAATCGTTCCGCAGCCGATCGGCGACGAGCGCAAGCGATTCATCCTCCAGCCAACGTTCATATACCCAATACACGTAAATGGCGACATTTTCCCACAAGACGAGCGGGGAGATGCGCGTCAGACGGCGCAACTGAGCAATGAGCGGCGCGAACAGCTCGGCGAACACGTCGCGAACAGCTTGCTCGCGCCAGCGGCTGCGCTCAATGCCGCACATCTCCGCTTCCACCGGCTCAAGGCGAAAACGCGGCATCCACGTCTCTCCTTCACCGTCCGTATCAAGCCAAATGCGCTCAGGCTCAAGCAAAAGCCGCTTGTTCCATGCCGACATGGCGTATAACGCCATCGGCGCTAAAAAGCTGAGGCGCTTGACCAGCATCGACGCCGCCACAGCGTCATTCGCCGCCCCCATCTCATCACGCACGTGGGCGACATAGCTCGCAAGCTGTTCGGCGTCTTCCAGCAGCCGGGAAAACCGCATCGACGCCGAAGCATCGGGCTGCTTGCTTGAAAAACGATACGTTTCTAACGCTCTCATTTCGTCTTCGCACAGTCTCATCATGATACGCCTTCTTTCTGTAAAATGCATCGCCCTTTTCCGTACGGAATGCAAAGCGGCGTGCCAAAGAGCGGATCGTACGTAATTTGGCAATCCAACTGAAACACATCGTTTATGAGCTGGCGGGAAATGACGTCTTCTGGCTTCCCTTCGGCGTACACTGCCTTGTCGCGAATGGCGACGAGATGATGTGCATAACGGCAGGCCAAATTTACATCATGAAGCACCATCACGATCGTCCGCCGTTCCTTTTCATTCAGCTCAAACAATAAATCTAAAATGTCAATTTGATGGGCCAAATCAAGATAGGTCGTCGGTTCATCAAGCAAGATGATGTCCGTCTCTTGCGCCAGTGTCATGGCAATCCATGCGCGCTGGCGCTGTCCGCCGGAAAGCGAATCAACCGGCCGCTCAGCGAGCTCTGTCAGCCCGGTCGCCGCCAAAGCGCGCGCAACAGCACGCTCATCTTCCTCACTCCATTGTTTGAACCACGTTTGGTATGGGTACCGCCCTTGCTTGACGAGCTGCAGCACGGTCAACCCTTCTGGAGCGACAGGCGACTGCGGCAAAATGGCCAAGCGACGGGCGATTTCCTTAGTTGGCTGTTTGGCGATCTCCTTTCCATCGAGCAAAACGGCGCCGCCTGCCGGCTTTAACAGCCGGGCCAAGGCGCGCAGCAACGTCGACTTGCCGCAGCCGTTCGCCCCAATAAACACGGTCATTTTCCCCTTCGGAATCGTCAAATGTAAGCGGTCGATCACGAGCGCGTCCCCGTAAGATAACGTTAACTCCTTCGCCTGCAGCACGTGCATGCTTTCCCCCTCCTTCATTGATGCTTTCCGACTCTGTACAATAAATAAATGAAATACGGCGCGCCAAGGGCGGCAGTAAACACGCCCGCTGGAATTTCCGTCGGCGCCAACAGCATTCGTCCGGCGAGATCCGCTCCCATGACGAGCACACCGCCTAACAGCGCCGCCGCTGGAAGCAGCGCACCAAACGCTGAACCGACAAGGCGACGCGCCATATGCGGCGCCATCAGCCCAACAAAGCCGATACCGCCGGCGAAGGCGACCGCTCCCCCAGTGAGCGCGGTGCTCAGCAACACCAGCCCGAGCCGTTGCCGTTCAACCGCGCCGCCAAGCCCAAGCGCCAGCTCGTCGCCTAATTCTTGCACGTTGACGTGTCGAGCGGCGAGCATAGCAATAAGAAGCAACCCGATGACCGATGGAGCCATGAACGAGACGTGCTGCCAAGAAGCACCATACACGCTGCCCGTAATCCACACGTTCGCCTGGCTTGCCCGGTAAATCGGCCCGACGATCATCAGCAGCGTTGTCAACGCCTGCATCAGCGCGGAAATGCCAATGCCGACAAGCACGAGCCGAAGCGGGGCGAGACCGTTTTTCCACGCCAGCGTATACACGAGCCAAGCGGCGGCTGCAGCGCCGAGAAAAGCCGCGAGCGGCAGCCAGTGGATGCTGACGGTGAGGGAGTTGTTTTCATCGCTAAACAGCGCCAAAAAACCGACGACCGCGGCGGCCGCCCCGCCGGTGATGCCGACCACATCCGGCGACGCGAGCGGATTGCGCACCATCCCTTGCAAAATCGCACCCGCGGCCGCAAGCGCCATTCCGGCCAGCCAAGCCACCAACACGCGCGGCAGGCGGAACGTCAAAATGACCGTCCGATGAATTTCCTCACCATAGCCAAGCAGCGCCGCGGCGGCGGCAAACGGCGAAATGCGCATCTCCCCGCTGCCAATGCTGACGAGAAAAAGCAGAATCGCGACCAATCCGAGCGCGGCGATCACGACGGCCGCTTTTTTATCGTAGAAAAACGATCCATAGCTTCCCATCCGGACAGTGACGTATTTTTTCATTTTGCAGTGATCCCCCTGCGGGCAATGTAGACGAAAAACGGAACGCCGATCAAGGCGGTGACGATGCCGACTGGCACTTCGCGCGGCATGAGCACGTAGCGCGCCCCGATGTCGGCAGCCAAAAGCAAAATTCCGCCAAGCAAGGCGCAGTACGGAAGCAGCCAGCGGTGGTCTATGCCGACCAGCGCCCGCGCCATATGCGGCACCATCATGCCGATAAAGCCAATCGGACCAGCGACAGCGACCGAGCCGCCGGCGAGCAGCACGACTAGCAGGACGGCGACCGCCTTGATCATAGTCGTCCGCTGCCCAAGTCCTTTCGCTACATCATCCCCCATCATCAAAATGTTGACATGGCGCGCCAGCAGCATGGCTCCGAGCCAGGCGGCGGCCAAATACGGGAAAACGGCAGCCAACAGCTCGAGCTTCCGGCCGGCGACCGACCCGGCCAGCCAAAAGAGCACTTCTTCGAGCGCTTTTTCATTCATTGCCAACATCCCTTGCGTCAGCGAGGCAAACAAGGCAGCGACGGCTGTGCCGGCAAGCGTCATCTTCAGCGGGGTCAGCCCGTCTTTCCCGGCGGCGCTGATCACAAACACGATCGCCGCTGCGACCGCCGCCCCCACAAACGCGACCCATGCCAACATTTGTAAGGAAGAAACGGAAAAGAAAGTGACCGTCACCACAATGAAAAAGCCAGCCCCGGCATTAATACCGAAAAGGCCCGGCGAAGCAAGCGGATTGCGCGTCAGCGCTTGCATAAGCGCCCCGGCCATCGCTAAGCTCGCGCCGACCGCCGCGGCAATGAGCGCCCGCGGCAGCCGCACCGTCGCCACCACTAAATGGGCGTTTGAACCGTTGTTGTCGATCAAGGCGGCCATCGCCTCCCGCCAGTTCGTATCGGTATACCCGTACACCACGCTCATCCACATGGCGGTAAGAAGCAAGATCGACAGCCCAATGAGGCCCATCGTTTTTTGACGATTCGTTGCAAACATGGTGTGAAATCTCCCTTAGTATTAACATCTACCGTTAAGTCTATTTGATAATGACTCTCATCGTCAATATTTTTTACCCCCTTTTTATGATTTTCTCATGATTTTTTTATTTTTTGTTGACAATGATTATCACTGTTATTTATAATGGTGGCGTGAATGAAACTCATTATCAATTTTTTTGAAATGGAAAAGGGGGATTTGCACCGTGAATATGAAACAAACCCATCTTCTTTTCACCTTCCTCCTTTCTCTCCTTCTTCTCGCCGGCTGCGGTGGGAAACAGGAAGAAACGGCCAAACCGAAGGGCAGCAATCAATCGAAAGAAGCAAGCTACACCGTCGAACACGCCATGGACACGACCGAAATCAAAGGCACGCCCAAACGGGTCGTCATTTTAACGAACGAAGGAACAGAAGCCCTGCTGGCGCTAGGTGTGAAACCGGTCGGCGCCGTCAAATCGTGGACGGGCGATCCGTGGTATGACCACATTAAAGACAAAATGGACGGCGTCAAAGAGCTCGGGTTGGAATCGGAGCCGAACGTTGAAGCGATCGCCGCTTTAAAACCGGACTTAATCATCGGCAACAAAATGCGCCATGAAAAAATTTATGAACAGTTGAAACAAATCGCTCCAACCGTTTTCTCTGAAACGCTGCGCGGCAACTGGAAAGACAACTTTATGCTCTATGCGAAAGCGGTGAATCAAGAAGAGAAAGGGAAACAAGTCATTGCCGACTACGACAAGCGCATTGAAGACGTAAAAGCGAAACTCGGTGACAAGCTGAAAATGAACGTGTCGGTCGTCCGCTTCATGGCTGGTGACGTCCGCATCTACCATAAAGACTCGTTCTCTGGCGTCATTTTGGACCAGCTCGGCTTCGCTCGTCCGGAATCGCAAAACGTGAACGACTTCGCAGAAACCGGTGTGACGAAAGAACGCATCCCGGCCATGGACGGCGACATCCTGTTCTACTTTACGTATGAAACAGGCGACGGCAAAGCAAGCGAACTTGAAAAAGAATGGATTAACGATCCGCTCTTTCAAAACTTAAACGTCGCGAAACAAGGCAAGGTGTACAAAGTGAGCGACACGATTTGGAACACAGCTGGCGGTGTGCTCGCCGCTCATCTGATGCTGAACGATATCGAGAAATATTTCTTGCAGAAACAATAATCTTACGTAAAGGCTGTGCGAAAGATGGCATACCGAATCTTCTGCACAGCCTTCCTCTTTGTTCCCTCTTCCCTTTTCCTCCGCATTCCCTACTCTCCGTTCCCGCAAAGCATCCGGGCACAAAACCGATGATCTGGATGAATTGCTTAAACATTTCGATGCCAGGCAAGAGCGCCCCTGACAGCAAGTCCATTGCCGTTTAACGCAAATTGTGATACATTCAAACTATGAAATGAACGAAAGAAAGGGAGAAGACGATTGAACCATCCAGCACGGATCGCAGCATGCCTGTTGTCGCTTAGCGTTCTATTGTCAGGCTGTGCTGATGACAGCAGCCAAGAACCAAGCCATTCGCATATGACGAAAACCGCCACTGGCGATATTCGCGAGACAACGAAATCGATCGAGCATTTGCCAAGCTTTTTAGGCGCGTTCGAAGAGGAAATGGCTGTGTTGTACCAACAGGCCGCGGAACACCGCGAACTGCTTGAAAACATCCCGTGCTATTGCGGCTGCGGACAATCGGCCGGCCATAAGAACAACTATGACTGCTTTGTCTATGAAAATAAAAAAGACGGATCGATTGTCTGGGATGATCATGCAACCAAATGCGGCGTCTGTCTCGACATCGCTGCCGAATCGATCGCCGCTTACGATCAAGGGAAATCGATCAACAACATCCGGCATATGATCGACGAAAAATACAAAGAAGGCTACGCCGAACCGACACCGACAAAACCGCTTTAATCCTCATGAAAAAAGCGCCGAACTAGGCGCTTTTTTCCGTCGTTTTTGTTCCGTTGAGCGCTCTCATCTATTATATGGCGGTAAGAAGCAAAATAAACAGCCCAATGATCCCCAGCGCTTTGTGACGGTTCGTTCCGCCTGTTGGCCAAGAAGGCTCGTGAAAAAACGGCGGAGCCCCTTCATCAATGGAAGAATGAGCGGAAAGCAGGATCGATACACCAAGGTTTTTCTAGTTGAGAAGTGACATTGCCAAGCTGGATCCAAGATTAAATTACCAACCTCTTAGAGGGGGGAGACTTCGCGGTCAATGTGTTAAAACTCGAGTTCCCCTGTCAAAGATACTCCCCCAATGGCCTGTCGGCGCGGGCAACATCAACACCGGCTGAGCGCGGCGTACAAATCATGTAATGTTTCGATGCCGCGTTTACGCAGTTCGTCGAGCAAGATGACCCATAACTTCGCCATCGCTTCCACATCGCCGTCCGCCGTATGACGGCGCGGACAGCGGATGCCATAACAGGCTAATGCATCGTCAAACGTCGGGCATGAATGGCCGATCAGCGTCATCATCGGCTGCAAGTCAAGAAAGCGCCCGCTCCATTTTTGCCGGTAATGGCGCCAAAGGCCATGGCGTAAAAACGCCAAGTCATGGCCAATGTGATAACCGAGGAGTACACCGGCGGCAATAAACGGCACAAACGTGCGCAGCGCCTCGGCAAGCGGCGGAGCGAACATGACATCCTTCGCCTCAATGCCGGTCAAGGCGGATATAGGTTCTGGAATGGGCTTTTCCGGCTTGACGAGCGTCATGTACGCATCCGTCACGATCCCTCCGACCGTTTTCGCCGCCGCCATGGCCAAAATTTCATCGCCTTGCTCCGGGGAAAAGCCGGTCGTTTCCAGATCGATGATGACAAACGGGATATCGATCAAACGGTCATGCCAATCGATGACGTGCTGTTTTTCCTTTTGCAGCGAGCGAAGCCACGATTCTTGCTGCCATGAATGGTCCTGTCCAAATAAGGCGGATGATGCCTCGCGCGGAACGCCGAGCGACAACATGCGGAGCGCCCGCTGCCAAAACCGGTGCCGCTCATGCATGAATGTTAGCCACCCGCCGGGCGACAAAGCGCTGCAACCGTTTAGCAGTGCGCATCGCTTGTTTCAGCCGCTTTTGTTCCATCCGCTCAAGCGCCCGCCATAACACGTATTCACGTCCGTCCCCCGCCTCAGTGCTGTACTTCAGGCGAATCGAATAGTAAACAGAAAGCGCCTCGCAAACGGCGTCGGAAAGCGGCGCCGTCAACACGCCATTCGCTTCAAGCGCCCGCCGCCGCTCGGCTGTGCCCGCCGCCGGGACGTGCGAAAAACACGCCAACCATTTCAAAGCGTTGGTGAGTTGCACGTAACCACTTTGCTTCATATGAACGGCCCCGCTGTACGGCCCCCATCGCTCCGTTTGCACGTTGCCCAACCAGCCGAGCGGAACCGGAGGAAACTGAACGTGCTCGCCCATGCGCGCCAACAGCAGCGGCCGTTCGGCCACCGCCGCAAACAGCGCCTTTCTTGCCGTCTCAGCCAATTCCGCTTCCCCATAAAGAGGCCGCATATCCATCGCAATCAACAAAAAACGAATGTCGTTCGGCCACCCGCTGTCCAAGTAGGAAACAAGCTGTTGCTCCCAACCGCGGACTGACTGCGCCCACCGCTTGTTCGTCGCCATCACGTAACCGGAACAGTACGGATACCCAGCCTCATGCAGCATATCCACCCCGATCGTCGCCATATGGCGAATAAATTCATAACAAGCCGCTTCCTCGTTCTCAGGACAGTTGAATAAAATGCCGTGATCTTGATCCGTCCAAATCGTCGGCTCACACCGGCCGATGCTTCCCATCACATACCAGCACCACGCTGAGGGACGAACGCCGACCGACCGTTTCATCGTCTCCCGCTCGGCAAGGAAGAACGCGCGGCGAAGGATGGCTTCATGAACAGAAACGATGTCATTGGCGAGCTGACCCATTTGTTCACGTGCTGCATAGCGCCGCAGTTCGCGCGCCAGTTCATCGTGGCAAAAACGAAGTTCGGCGGCCGACTCGGCTCGGTTTAGCCGCTCGACCACCTTTGCCGCCAATAATTCCATCCGCTTTTCCCCTCCCGGTTACTGCTGGGCGAGGGTTTTGGGCTGATACGCCGGATCGAGCTGTTCCGGATAGCCATACGAACCGTGCTCACTAATATCAAGACCGGAAATTTCTTGCTCCGCCGTAACACGCAGCCCGACCGTTTTCTTCATGGCATATAAGATGACAAACGAGACAGCCGCGACATACACCGCCGCACCGAGCACACCGACCGTTTGCACAATCAGCTGATCGAATCCGCCGCCGTAAAACAGCCCAGCCTTCCCGATGCCCGTGATCTCGACTAAACGCGGCGAGGCGAAAAACCCGGTGGAAATCGTGCCGATGATGCCGGCGATCCCGTGGACAGAAAACGCGTAAAGCGGATCGTCAATCCCTTTGCGCTCAAAATAAATCGATGTCCAGAATGTCAACGCCCCGGCCACCGCACCGATCACCACCGCCGCCCACGGTTCGACGAACGCGCACGCGGCGGTAATGGCGACTAAAGCGGCGAGCACACCGTTCACCATCGCCGGAATGTCCGCTTTGCCAACCAAAATTTTCGCCGTCAAGATCGCGGCAACCGCCCCTGCCGCAGCAGCCAAATTCGTCGTCAGCGCCACATAGCCGAAAAATCCGTCGCCAACGGCCATCGTGCTGCCGGCGTTAAAACCAAACCAGCCGATCCATAAAATCAACCCACCGATGACCGTATATACTTGGTTATGCCCGGGGATCACGTTTGGCGTCCCATCTTTATTGAACTTGCCGATGCGCGGCCCAAGCAAAACCGTCGCCACAAGCGCCGCAATCGCTCCTTGCAAGTGGACAACGGTCGAACCGGCGAAATCTTGCATTCCCATTTTTCCAAGCCAGCCGCCGCCCCACACCCAATGGCCGATCACGGGGTAAATGACGATCGTAAACATCGTCCCGAAGAGAAAATAAACAGACAGTTTCGCCCGCTCGGCAAAGCCGCCCCAAGCGATCGCCAGCGACACGCCGGCAAAGCCGAGTTGGAATAAAAATTTGAGCTCGAGCGGCACATTCGCCCACGATAACGAATCAAACGTTCCTTTTCCTTCTTTTAAAAACCATCCTTCCGTCCCGATGAAGCCATTCCCAGCCCCAAATGTAATCGCAAAGCCGAACGCCCAAAACGCCAATGATGCGAGGGCAAAACTTAAAATTTGTTTGCCGGCCACATGCCCGGAGTTTTTCATGCGCGTGGATCCGGCCTCAAGCAAAGCAAACCCTGCCTGCATGCCGATCACGAGCACCGCCGAGAGCATGACCCAAAGGGCATCGAGCCCGAGCGTCAACGTTTTTGCATCCATTGTGCACATCCCCCTCTGTCATTTTTTATAACTTATATATGTAATAATATATAACATAATTCAACCGATAACAACGATCATTTTTTCTTGAAACCGGTTTCTGATAGAAAAAGTTTGTTAATTTTTTTAACAATAAAAGAATGCCCTTCATCACGAAGGGCATTCCTCACCATGTTACGCCACACGAATCGGCTTGCCAAACGGCACGCGCGGCATATAATCGTCCGGCACAAGCCAAAACACTTCATAGTCGACTTCGAGTTCTTCATAAAAATAGCTGGTTACATCGGTAATGTAAAACAACGTATCAATTTTTTGCCTAGCGGCCCATTCCAGCACTTCGGTGTACGACGATTTCCCGTGCTTGAAATATTTGATCGTCGCCACGCCAACCGGAGAGACATCGCGAATTTTAAAATCGGCTTGGACGAGCAATGTGTCCGGACGCAGTTTTTCAAACAGGTTGACGATGTTTTGAATGAGCACCGGCCGCTCCGGACGGTTCGATGTATCAATCGCCAAGGCAATCGAATGGTCCTTCCGCTCCTTAAGCAACGATAACAATGCTCGCTGCCATCTCACGAGGATCATCCCCCTTATATCGGTGAATCGCCGTGCGCACTACTAGTATAGACCGCCTTGGCGAAACGTACGAACTGTTTTTCTTTCCTGTTTTCCTTCCTTTTCTCAACCAAGCCGGGGATGGGCCCGTCGCAGTCAACCTCCGCCGCTTTACTCAGGCCGGGAGAAAGGAGTGTCCGCCTTTTCTTGGTCCGCCGCCTCGATCGTTCCCTCCATGTACACATCGCTGACTTGTTCATGCGTTTCCGCCAACGCAGCGTTAAGAAGTGAAGCGGATGGCTCAGCGGATGGGTCATCGTGGCGCTCGGCGACGTCGAGCGATCGGTCGAGCGATCGTCTGATTTCTGTCATCGTTGCTCCCTCCTTTCCGTTCATCACCTTCGTTTTATTTATGTGGAACAAAGGGAAAAAGAAAAGAAGGAAGTTTATGGATGATACATGCATACATGGCGGCCCGCGCGACAAACTAATGATAAACGTTCACAGAGAGGATGATGACCAATGAAGCAGCCGAAACGAAACGACAGCTTAGAACAACAACAAAAAAAGCAGCAACCCAACAAAGAACTGGAAAAGCAACCGGGCTACGGCGATAAAAAACTAGAGGGCCCGAACTACCCAGCGGAATAAAGGCGGCAGGGCAAGATGAGACATTTGCTTGCGTTGACGCTCAAATATTTGCTTACCGCGACGGTCATGTTCGCTATTTTGCCGCTGTTTTTGCGCATCTCATCAGCGGAAATATTGTCGTTCAGCCTCTGGCTAACGCTTGCCGCCTATGCGCTCGGCGACTTGTACCTTTTGCCGCGCCTTGGCAACGTTTCGGCAGCGATCGCCGATTTTGGCTTCGTCTTCGTTGCCGTCTGGATTGGCGTTGGCGTGTTTTACGACACCGGTGGCGGGGCGGTCGTAAACGCAGCGTTTTTCGCCGCGCTGCTTGCCGCGTTTGGTGAGCTGCTGTTGCACGCCTATGTTCTCCGGTTTGTCGTCGGCCAACACGGAGAGGAAGACGCGCCGCTTGCCGGCGGCCCGCGTTGGCAAACGGAAGCGGCGGAAGAGTTTGACGTCCGCGCCGCCCGCCCCGGCGATCAAGAAGGCACACAGGTGAAACAAGAAGGCGACCGGCAGGAACAAGAACCGCCCCATCCTCCTATTTTGTAAGCAGCGAACAGACGCCAAATAACCAATGCTCATCAGCGATGGCCGAACGGCGACCGGTCTGTTCGTTTCTCCACCAAGCGGAACACTACAACAGCAAAAAAACGGGTGTCTTCTCGCTCGCGAGACACCCGTTTTACATATGATGATACTCACCCTAATCGCTTGTTTCCGCACTCAACGGGCCGCCCTCTGCCCGTTCGGCCAATGGCCAAAGAGCAACGGCGCCTTTTTTATTGTTCCGGCCGTTTCAGCGCCAGCAGCGTCTGCTTTAGTTCCGCTTCCATCGCTGCGAGTTCGCGTTCGGCCTGCTGCCGTTTCAACCGACCCTCGGCTTGAATTTTTAACGTTTCTTCGAGCGTGGCGATCAAGTTTTCTTGCGTTCGCTTCAATGTCTCGATGTCGAGAAGGCCGCGCTCGTTTTCCTTGGCGATTTCGATGCTGTTTGTTTTCAACATTTCCGAGTTGCGCAGCAACAGTTCGTTTGTGGTTTCGGCAACCCGCTTTTGCGCCTCGGCCGCTTTTTGTTGCCGGAAAAGGGTCAAGGCGATGACAATCTGATTTTTCCAAAGCGGGATCGCGTTTAAAATCGACGATTGGATGCGCTCGATCAATGTCTCATTCATATGTTGAATCATGCGGATTTGCGGCGCCGTTTGGATCGTCACTTGCCGGCTGAGCTTCAAGTCGTGCACCCGCTTCTCAAGCCGATCAGCGAACTGCCGCAAGTCCTGAACGTCCTGCCATGCCATTTGGTCACCGGAGCGCTCAGCGGCCGCCTGCTTTTCGGGGATCGTTTTCGTCCGCAGCTCTGCAAGCTTATATTCGGCCGCCGCAATATAAATATTGAGCGCCTCAAAATAGTCTTTATTTTTCTCATAAAGCGTCTCGAGCATCATCACATCGCGCAGCAGTCCATGCCGATGTTTCTCAAGCTGGTCGGCGATTTTATCAATCTCGACGCCGATTTTTTGATATTTGGCGACCATGCCTTGCAGCGGTTTGGCCACCGTGCCAAACAGGCGCGACAGCCATCCTTTTTTCGCCGGCATGAGGTCATCCGGGTTGACCTCTTTAATTTTCGCCATCAGCTCGCTGATCACTTCGCCGATCGGGCCGGCATCTTTCGTCTGCACATGATGCAAAATCGTATGGGAAAACTTCGACAGTTCGGCTTGGGCTGCCACGCCATACTGTAAAATAGCTTGATGATTGGCCGGATCGATCTGTTTGGCAAGCGCCAGCGCTTTTTCTCTATGTTCCGGCTTTAACGTCTCAAGCACACTGGCCGGCTTTTCCGCCTCTTCGGCGAACGGCGCCGCCGGAGAAGAAAACGGTCGAGCCAGCAGTTCATCGAGCACGCTTGTCCGTTCCTGTTCATGAGATAAATCGATCCTGTCACGATTCCGTTCGTCCATCGTCATTCCCCTTTCGTTCGCGACAGCCGGTCAGCTCCCTTGTTTTGCTAACGCTTGAATTGCGGTTCTCCTTGCAGATAGCGGAGATGAAGCCGATCCGACTGCTGGAGCGATTGCTCAAGCACTTTCGCTTCCGTCTGCAGCGACCAAACGTCGCCTGACAACACATCAAGCAGCTGCCGCTCCGCCGCTTCGGTCAGCTCGCTGAGCAACCGTTCTGTCTTCCGCAGCGCTTCCGTCATGTCGGCGCTTTGCACCGGTTGCCGCGACAAATATACGTATTTTTCGACCATCTCCACTGCCGTTGGCCATTCGTTTAAAAAAAACGGCTGAACAAGGCGGAGCTGATGCGGCTTTTGTTCGACGATGCGGATGAGCTGGTCAACGACCGCCCCTAACCGCGAGACAGTTTGCCACATCGCTACCGAGCGAAGCCGGTACCGAGCGCGGCGCAGCCGCTTCCATAACGCCCGCGCCTCGTGAAGCTGACTGCGGACGTAAGCCTGCTCCTCAACCGGCACACCGGCCGCTAAGCGATGCCGCCTTTTCATGACGGCCGACACTCCCCACATCGCCGCCATTCCCGATACGAACGACGGCCAAAAGCGAAAATCAGCGGCGAAAAAAACAACAACAGCCGTCACAGCCCCAACATTCCACGAAACAAACCAACGCCATATCGTGCGAAACAATGGCTTCATGGTTCCATCCCTTTCTTCATCTTTTCTTCCATTATAGCATGTCCACATTTTGATACGCACAAGCTTTCCGGGAAGTTTCATCAAGCAAAGCCCCCCGGCCTTGTCCGGCTATGAGGTTGAACATTGGCTGCGCATCACCGTCCGCGACCCAAAAAAAGCCGGCTCCATTTACGAAACAGGTGTCACTCACGGGGCAAATCTGGCCCGCGGCTTGGCATTTCGGCTGGCAAACGAGCCGGTGTACTATCAACAGGCGCTCGCACGAGACGTCCACAATGCCAAAGAAAAAGCGCTGGCCATTGCCCGCGCTCTTGGCTTGCCGCTTTACGATCTACCCGTTGAGCTGAAAGAGGAGCCCGCCTCGCCGCCGGCACCATACTCGCAAACGGCTGTTGCTACTTTTTCCAAAGCGCCGCCCATCCAGACACAAGATGTGGCCATCTGTGCCGCCGTTAAAGCGATATTCGCCTATTCATTTCGTGAGGTCGATTTCGCGAACGCGGGCTCCGCCGAACAACTCGACGCGAACCGTTTTCTTTTTCCCGTTTCGATCAACAACCGTGATCTCGTACACCCCCGGCAAACACGGGCCGATTTTTTGAACAAACGGGTCTTTCGTTGCTTCCCCCTTCCTTGTCACTCCATTGACAACAAGCGTTACCTCAGGGGCAGCGACGCGGACATGGAGAAAATAGAAAGCAGGCTCAAAAACGTACCGATCCCTAAAGGCATGGATCGCAAACACAGGGGGACGGGATGTCAGCCCTTTGATGTATACATGCTCCCCCTTGCGCTGGCGGTCAAACTCTTTATCCAATTCATCATACGCTTCAGAATGCCGATCAAAGTAAGCGAATAACGGCGCCAGCGTTTTTTCATTGATCGGCACCTCTTCATTCGTCACCCGCAGCATCCCCCGCAAGGCAGCTACATCATGATCGTCAATGGCATTTTTTAGCTGGCGAATGGCCATTTCACGGCTGGCCGCTGTTTTTAACGCGCCGTACCCGTTCCAAATCAACGTTCCTGCTCCCCAGGCGACAGCCAAAGCGAAAAACAGCCAGCTGAAGAAACGAACGGTTTTTTTTCTCTTTTCCCGGGACAACACATGCGCTTGCTGGCGTCTTGCATAACGCGCCAACGCCGCCGCGCCGTCTTTCCCGCTTCCCCCCTCAATTCTATCCGGCTCAGACGTATACGGCTTCATGTTGCCTTCCCCTCTCCTTCTCTCTATCTAATTCCACTTTATGTAAGAGACAGGGAATCTATGTTACATGAACACCGATACGTTTTTTATTATAATGATCAATAAAAAAACGGGTAGCCGTTTGCCCAGTCCCGGCCACCCGGATATTAAGACAGCGAGACACTGGATCGCCGCGCGGCTTGCCGAAACATCCAAGCATACAACCCCGCGCTGGCCAAAGCAAGCAAACCGAGATACGCAAACGTCCACGTATAGCCGATCCAAGTCACCGCCGCCAGCGACACCGGCGCCAGCATCCGACCGATCGTAAAACGAAGGCTCGCCGCGGCAAAATATTGGCCGCGCATATCCCTAGGAGCTAGCTTCGACACAAACGCCTGCTGTAAACCGGCCGTCATCAGCTCGGCGAACGTAAACAGCGCCATCACCGCCATCAGCTCGATGATCGATGTGGCATGGCTAAACAACCACATCGTGACGCCGTATACCATTGACGAACCAATAAAGACCCATCGTTCATTGTAGCGGCCCATCCACCGCGTCACGATCACCGTGCCCAGGGCGACAAGCAACCCGTTTTCCGCAATCAACAACCCAAACGCCTGGGCCCCGTCCACCGTAAAACGGCCCCATACGGTTTCCTCTTTCATTATTTCTTTTGTATACACAGGAATCAATAAATCAAGTTGCATGAACGTTTGCGCCACCAATACCCCAGCGGCGATAAACAAGAAAAAAGTCCGGTCGCGGACGATCACAACGTACTGCCGGATTTGTTCACGCCAAAACTGCGTCCATGACCTCGCTTTCTGGCTGGGCGCTGCCAATGGCGCGGTTTCGCGCAACTGTTTCGCCAACAGCGTCGCCATCGCGAAACATGAGCCAGCAGCAGCCATTAGCAACGCAAACTGATGGTCCGCGTAAAAGAGCCCCCCGATGGTGGGACCGATCACCACCGAAATGTTGACCGAGGTATAAAACACGGCAAACACATGACTCCGCCCTTGTTCCGGCACAACATCCGCCACCATCGCTTGGCTGGCCGGCCAATAAAACGCCCCGCAAATGCCGGCAAACGTAAAACAAAGAAACCCGACAAACGGCGACGACCACCATGGCGTGCTAGCCAAAGCAAAGAACAAAAACGCTGCCCCTTGCCCGTAGGCGGACAGCACCATCATCCGCTTGCGCCCGAACACATCGGCACAATAACCGCCGCACAAATTCGCCACAACAGAAAATAGCTGTGACACGATCAACAACACGCTCGCCGTTTCTTTACCGAACGAATCGGCAAAGTAAATAGCCATAAACGGAAAAAACATCCAAAATGTCGTATTCATCAGCGCCTCGCCAAACAGGCGCACTTTCAAGTTGCGATCCCACTCACGTATTCGCATCCGCTGTCCCCCTAATCTTTCGTCTCTCAAACTTCTTTGGAAATTATATCATATTTTTATTGGAACGGTAGAAATAGTTTTCAAATAAAAGAATGACCCAAACGTTGTTTTCCTGAAACGAAACGCAACATACGGTTTTTGACCATAAGAAAAAGGTGCCCCATCCTTTTGGGACACCTTCGACTGACATGTATATCTTACTTGCGGATGAATTGCTGCGTCCAAATATAGCCGTTTTCTTCAAAACCAACGCCGATATGCGTAAAGTTTTTGTTCAAAATGTTTGCCCGATGGCCTTCGCTGTTCATCCACGCATTGACGACTTCTTGCGGGGTGCGTTGGCCTTTGGCAATGTTTTCCCCAGCGGCTGTGTACGAGATGCCGAATTTTTTCATCATCTCAAACGGGGAGCCGTATGTCGGGCTGTTGTGCGAGAAGTAGTTGTTGACCGCCATATCGCGCGATTTCTCGCGAGCGACTTTGCTGAGGGCCAAGTCAACTTGAAGCGGCGGCAAGCCGTATTTCGCCCGTTCTTTGTTCGTCAGCTCAACAACTTGCTGCTCATAGGCGTTTAAGCCGGTTGTTTTTTGTGTGCCGGTCTTTGGTGCCGTGGCTGGCGTTTTCGCCGGCGCTTGCATATTGGCTTGCGGTTTAGCCGCCAGCTGTTTGACCGTTGCCGGCGCTTGTGGTTTTGTCGTTGGCTGTTTTGCCACCGCCGTTGGCTGTTTTGCCACCGCCGTTGGCTGTTTTGCCGCCGGTTGTTTTGTTACCGGCTTTACCGGTTGGAACGACACGAACGGGAAGTATTGTTGCAACCATTTCTCCACATCTTGAACGTTTGTGCTGACATATTTTACTTGATACGCATTCGCTGTCGGACATGTTGTCCCAGCTGCTTCCGTTTTCGTTGCCGCGAACGAAGCGCCGATGAGTGCGACCGAAGCGGCGATGGTTGCTACCATTTTTTTCTTCATGAGAATTCCTCCTTGTATCCTCTATTTAAAAGTCTCATAGATCTTGCGTCCATCTGACTACACAACGAGATTCGAAGGGAAACGATTTTCTTGTTCCCTTGCCTCGTCCCCATTATAGCACGGAGTTTTTGTAATATTTTTGGTCCAAAATGGAAAAATTAGCGCATTGGCAGCCTTCGGTAAAAAAGACGCTTGTTTTCATTGCCAAATCAACTCTAATTGTTGATGGTTGCAACAGTTGGAAGTAACATCCTTTCACTAACAGTCATCCCTCTTTTTCCTGTATCCCCTCAACCATCTATATTTTTCTTGCAAAAAAGGAGTTGACAGCCTCTCATTTCGGCCGTTTCGTTTAACAATTGTTACAGCTGTGTGACAAAACAGAAGAGAACCTCAATGTTTTGTTATAAAAAAAGAAGCTGAGGCGTTTCGCCCCAGCTTTGATGGTTATTCATGCTGTTGATCGACAATGAGTGCGGTTTGCACTTCGTTCGGCTTCGTCGATGAGCTGCTCATCGATCAACTTTTTTGTTTTTTCGATGACCGTTTTTCCGTCCGCCTTGATCGCCGTCTCATCCCGCTGCTCGAGCGCCAACGCTGCCTTTAGTTCTGCAAACCCTTTATATCGTAATTTTTTGGCAAACCGGACGATCGTGTTCGGCACTGTATAAAGCGCTTCCGCCATTTTTTGAATCGGAATGTCGGCGATCTCCTCACGGTGTTTGATAATGTAATCGACAATTTGCTCATCCGTATCGTTCAGCTTATCGGCATACAGCCGCACCCGTTCGTCAAACCGCATCGGTCTCCCATCCCCCACCGTCTTCTCGTTTGCTACTATTTTAGCAAGAACCGATGGCGGTTGGCTATAACGCTTGTTTCCGACTTTTTGAATGGCTTCACTTACTATATAAGCGGCTTTTTTTAGATTGCCCTTCTCATGTTTCAAAACGAGTTCCAAGCGTTCGTTCACTTTTTGGAAATATTGATCGATCATCGTCCATTCACCCCTTAAGCGCTTGATTTTCTATCTCTAAACTAGATTTGGCCCCCAACAGCCGCGGCTGAAACACTCCTGCAGCCAAAAAAAACGGCTTCCTAATCAAAGGAAACCGTTCATCAGCTCGTTGTATTTGTTTCTTTATTGTCCTGTATACCCACCAACCGGGATGTTGTCTTTCCGGGCAACGCCGGTGCGGTAAGCCGCTTCAATCACCGCCTGACGGACGCGTTCCACGACTTTGCTGTTAAAGACGCTTGGAATGATATACGTTTCATTCAATTCGTCCTCGGTGACCACCGAAGCAATCGCTTTGGCAGCGGCGAGCTTCATTTCTTCGTTAATTTCTTTCGCCCGGCAGTCCAATGCACCGCGGAAGATGCCGGGGAAGCAAAGGACGTTGTTGATTTGGTTCGGATAGTCGGAACGTCCGGTCGCCATTACGCGCACGTGCGGCTCGGCCAGCTCTGGATCGATTTCCGGCACCGGATTGGCCATCGCGAACACGATTGGGTCACGCGCCATTTTTTTCACGTCTTCGACTTTCAAAATGCCGGGGGCGGAAACGCCGATAAACACATCTGCGCCGGCGATGACATCCGACAAGCTTCCTTTCAGATTATCTGGATTCGTCATTTGCGCATATTCTTGCCAATACGGATTGTCGTACGTTTCGTCGCGGTGGATGGCGCCGTGGCGGTCCACCCCGATAATGTTGCGCACGCCAGCGGCAAGCAAAATTTTCGTGCAAGCAATGCCGGCCGCGCCAATGCCGGTTAAGACGACCTTAATGTCTTCCAGCTTTTTATCAACAATTTTCAAGGCATTGAGCAATCCGGCGAGCAGCACGACCGCCGTGCCATGTTGATCATCATGGAACACCGGAATGTCCAACTCTTCTTTCAATCGCTTTTCAATTTCAAAACAACGCGGTGCCGAAATGTCTTCCAAGTTGATGCCGCCGAATGCCGGAGCGATCGCTTTCACAATTTGAATAATCTCTTCCGTGTCTTTCGTGTCCAAGCAAATCGGAAACGCATCGACGCCGGCAAACTCCTTAAACAGCATCGCCTTCCCTTCCATGACCGGCATCGCCGCATACGGGCCGATGTCGCCAAGCCCGAGCACCGCTGTGCCATCCGAGACGACGGCGACCGTATTCCGTTTAATCGTCAGCGAATACGCTTTGCGCGGATCTTCAGCGATGGCCGTGCAAACGCGCGCCACGCCCGGCGTATACACCCGCGACAAATCATCGCGCGTTTTCACCGGAATTTTCGAGCTGGTTTCAATTTTCCCCCCGATATGCATCAAAAACGTGCGGTCGGAAACGTTCACAATTTTGACGCCCTGAATCCGTTTCAGCGCTTCGATGATCAAATCGCACTGTTTCGTATCAAGCGCACTGACGGTGATGTCGCGCACCGTATGGACTTTGCTTGATGAGATGACGTCAATCCCGACGATGTCTCCGCCCGCCTTGCCGATCGCCGCGGCGATATCGCTAAAAGAGACGCGGTCTTTTTCAAACTGAAGACGAATCGTAATGTTCATCGCTGCCCCGCCTGGTAATGCCATACCTATCGTCCTTCCTTTTCTCTATATTTTGTAAATGGTCTACGGTACAAATGTTATCTTATGAGCGCCAAAAAGACAACCCTTATGGTTCGAACAAGCCAAACGGATGCTGGCGTGACAGGCAAAGCGGCCAGCGCAGAAATAAGCCTACTTTGGCTGCATCAGTCGGTAGGAGTTTCACGAAAAAAAGCGGCCTTCCCGGATGCAGGAAGACCGCTGCCTTTCCGCTATTGAAGCAGGCGGAGAAACTCGCGCATAAACGCCGGCAAATCCGGCCACGCATGGGCGGAAACAAGGTTGCCGTCGACATGCACCGTACGGTCGGACACATACGTCGCTCCGAGCGCTTCAACCCCCGGTTTGCAAGCGATATACGCCGTCAAGCTCCGCCCTTTCAGCACCTCTGGCATCGTCTCAAAAATGAGCGAAGCATGGCAAATCGCCGCGATCGGCTTATTCGCCTCAAAGAAATGACGGACGATGCGCTGCACGTTTTCATCAAGGCGAATGTATTCCGGCGCCCGCCCGCCCGGAATGACTAACGCATCGTATTCGGTCGGGTCGATCTCGGCAAACGAGGCATGGGCGTCGATCAAATAGGCTTGTTTTTCCACGTACGTATCCCAGTCGGCAAAATCATGGACAACGGTGTGCAGTTTCTTTTTCTTCGGCGCGGCAATCGTTACGTCATGCCCTTCCTCCAACAAACGATAATACGGATAATACACCTCCAGCGCCTCAACAGCGTCGCCGGTGATGATCAACACTTTTTTGCTCATCATTCTCGCCCCCCTTGTCCATTTTTTCCTTCTCTTTTATCATAATGGAAACGGACGGAAAGGAAAAGCAAAATGATTGTCGAATCAATAGAAAAAGGGTTCGTGTGAAGCTTTAACGAGGAAAAAGCGCATGATCAAGGAGGAATCAACCATGACCATTGCCTCTTGGCTCGCCGAATCGCGCCGAACGGTGGTGCTTACCGGCGCCGGCATGTCGACCGAAAGCGGGCTGCCGGATTTCCGTTCGCCGCGCACCGGGCTGTGGGCGCGTTTTAACCCGAGCGAACTCGCTACCATCGATGCGTTGTACCGCCGCCGCGAGTCGTTTTTCAAGTTTTACCAATACCGCATCCGCACCTTGCAGCAATGCCAGCCGCATGATGGACATCGCCTGCTCGCCGACTGGGAGCAGCGCGGAATCGTGCAGACGATTGTGACGCAAAACGTCGATGGATTTCATCAACAAGCCGGCAGCCGATGCGTCATCGAACTGCATGGCTCGCTCCGAACCGTCCATTGTCAGCGGTGCGGGCAATCAAAGCCTAGCTTTGTCTATTTGCACGGTGTGTTGACGTGCGAATGCGGCGGTGTTTTGCGTCCATCGGTCGTATTGTTTGGCGAGCCGCTGCCGGAGAATGCCATCAATGCAGCGTGGGAAGCCGCCCGCCAAGCGGACTTGTTCCTTGTGCTCGGCTCATCCTTGCAAGTAGCGCCGGCGAACCAACTGCCGCTTGTCGCCAAACGAAACGGCGCCAAACTCGTCATCATCAATTGGGAACCGACAGAACTTGATGATCTCGCTGACGCCGTCATCCAGCAACGGAAAATTGGCGACGTGCTGAAAGAACTTAACGAACAGCTGACGGGAGGAACGTCATGAACCGGGAAGCGATGTTCCAAGAGGCGCTTTGCTCAATCGGCGATGATTCACAAATCCGCCATTGGCGGCGCGTATCCGGCGGCGACATCAATGACGCCTACCGCGTCCAAAGCGGCAAGCAAACGTATTTCATCAAAATGCAGCGCTTTCCGCCAGCCGGCTTTTTCACCGCCGAACAAGCAGGGTTGGAACGGCTTCGCCAAGCGGACGCCATCCACATCCCAGCTGTCTTTGGCGTCGGGGAAGCAAACGGATGGGGCTGGCTTGTCCTCGAGTGGATCGAAGGAACAGAAACAGCGCAGACGGCCAAACAGCTCGGGCGCGGCCTCGCCCGCCTCCATCGATGCCGCGGGCCGGCGTTCGGGCTCGACCACGATACATATATCGGGACGCTGCCACAACGAAACGGCTGGTACGGCCGCTGGCTTGACTATTACCGCGATGCCCGGCTCGCCCCGCAAATGAAACGGGCGGCAGCAAACGGCCTCCTGCCCGCCGAGCGACAAAGAAAGTTGGAGCGGCTGCTTGAGCGGCTTGACCGCTGGATTCCAAACGATTGTTTTCCGTCGTTGTTGCACGGCGACTTATGGGGCGGCAACTGGCTTCCGGGTCCCGGCGGAGCTCCTTATTTGATCGACCCGTCCGTGTTTTACGGTCATTATGAGTTGGAGATCGCGTTCACCGAGCTGTTTGGCGGCTTTCCCGCTCGGTTTTATGCAAGCTATCAAGAGCTGATGCCCCTTACTCCGGAGTATCATGAACGAAAACCGCTTTACCAGCTGTTTTATTTACTCGTGCATTTGAATCTGTTTGGCGAATCGTATGGCCGATCCGTCGACCGCGTGCTTGAACGTTATGCGGGGGAGTAACCCCCCGCTTGACTTGACCGCTCATTCCGGACGCAACACGAGCGTGCTGCCGTTGACTTTTCCTAAACTTGTCACATGGTACGTGCCGTTGACCCAGTTGTCCATACGAACAGCCCTGTTTGCGAAAACACCGCCTGTATGTCGATAAGGAGCGGACGCTCAAGCAGGCCCGCTCCCCAGTTCGCTTATTCTGCGCCGATCTTTTCAAGCAGCGCATCGCCGTTTCGGCTGACACGCACATAAGCGAAGCGGGCATCCCGCCACCGTTCCCCGCTTTGTTCCGGCACGAAATACGATTCAATCCCGTATACGACTTGCGTACTATAAAAAGTGCCGTTAATCAAAATATCCCCTTGTTGCCGCTTAAATCCGGGCCATTCTTCCCCATTCACGGCGTACACCCCAGCAAAGCGGTGCACCCCATCCGGTCCCTTTCGCAGCGCAACTTTCACCTTGCCGTTTCCATCCAGAGACGAGATCGTAGAAATGTCATAGCGAAGCCGGATATAATCCCCTTGCAGCACAGAACGCGGATCCACCGGCTCGAGCGCTAATTTGACCAACTGTCCGTCTCGCAATAGCCGTTCTTTCTCCCATACGGTATATCCGGTAAACAGAAATTGGGCAACAACGATCAACAGGACACCGAAGGAAACGTTTCGAGGCCACACCGCCTCCCTAGGGAAATGAAGCCGATTCCGTTTTTCCAGCCAAACAGCCCAAGCGAGCAACACCACCCCAGCCGCCAACAAACTGACCGATTTATGGAGCAAGTTCCACGCCAGCTCATAATATTTGAGCACAAAATAAAGAATGGTATACCCCCAAGCAATGGTCCGCTCGCGGCGCCGTCGTTGAAACAAGAAAAAGGCGAGCACCGCCACCATAGCGAGATTGAACGCCATATAAAGCCCATCAGGTTCGGAGATGTGAACACTTGTCGCAATCCCGAGCGAACTAAGCGCCAGCACGAGCGGGGTCGCGGCCGTCTTCCCTCTCCATCGACTGTACGCGTACAACGCCCCGTTCCATAGGGCGAGCAGCAACAGCTCCACCCGTCCATTCTCCATGTTCCCATCAAGCACTACATACAAATAAAGCGTCAACGCAACCGTCGTCAACCGCTGCATCCCGCGCTCCGGGACACGGATCACTCCCACGGCGAGCACGGCGATATAAAGAACCAACACCACCGTCGACAGTTCCCACGTCACCGTCCAGCCAAGCCCATAACCGACCGCGAGCAGCGTATAACGAACAACGGCGTTCCAACGGCGGCCGAGCCAAGCCGGAAGCACCAATCCAAAGATCGAAAGGAAAAACAGCACATACGGCGACCACGTGTCCGCCCACAGAAAATACAAGCCGAGCAAACTCGATATGGCCAACGACGAAGCTGCGAGCGTAATCACCGCTTGAAACGCAGCCAAAAACCATTTCCCGGCCCGCGTTCTCGCCGAAAACACTCCGGCCCGGCGCAAAAAGACGACCCCGCCGTACAGGACGATGGTGGCAACGACAAGTCCGAGGAGAAGCAGCCATGTTTCAAAATGATCCACCAGCAAACGGTGGTATTGAATGAACAAAAACAAGCCGGCAAACAAACTCGTCAGCAAACCATAGCCACGCTGTTTGGCAACCGAGAAAAAGTAGTAAAGCAGCCCGACAAGCAGCGCCGCATACACGTACGGCCACCAAACATCGCGCCCGTACGAAAAGCCGGTGATGCCGATGACAAGCAGCCAGCCGTGCATCGCCGCATACGCGGGATACGCTGTCCAAGGCGAACGGCTGAAGCGAACGAGCGCGCCGTTGACTACAGCGAACAGAAGCAGCCAGCCAAACGATGCCCATTCCGTCCACTCGATATGGTAAGCGGAAGGAAAATAATAAAACCAGCAAGCAAGTTGCAGCAGCACGACAGCGATGACCGAAAGCGCCGGATCTTTCGTCAGCCGCGCCAACAACGCTGTCGGCGCCAGCCAAATGAGGAACAACCAATAACTGTCGGCGTGAGAATTATAAATTTGTCCTACTAACGCCAATGAGATGCCAAACGACAACACCCCACCGATCAACATCCAGCGCCCTAAAAAGCGATGGCGGCCCGCCAAAGCAGCGCTTGCTCCATAAAACCCCGCCATCATGCCGATACTGATTCCGACTTTCGCCTCTCGCCCCATCTCCGGCCAGTTGGCGGCAAAAAAATACACGATGCCGGCAATGATGCACAAAAACGCTAACGCATACCCTGTTTTCACGATCCGGGCCGCCATATCGCTTCCCCCTTGTCAATGATTTTTTCTATAAAATATATGCAGAAAAAGCTGTCTAGAAGACCGTTGAAAATACGCGTTATTTCCTCGCACGTTTCCAGCCGCTGCCGGTCCGCTAGGATGCCGGTGATTTAAGGGAGCAGGTCGCTTACCAACCTCGTTTCTCAAATAGAAAAGCCTTGTCGCATCAGGATCGTCTTTCAAACGCTCCCCCATTGCTCAAAAGAAACAACCGTTTTTC
>JAAROH010007828.1_pt1 | contig 30188 bp, 31 predicted proteins | sample 7248631 | NCBI WGS metagenome assembly JAAROH01 (sample SAMN09772309, study PRJNA484901) | compost metagenome | isolation source: Vermicomposting unit | place: India | reverse complement strand
AAAGGTGCTCTTTTTTCTATACCCTTTGGATTTTATTGGATAATCAACACGCCTGGAAAGAAACGAAAAAACAGAGAGTCTGTTTTTTGTCCCCTATAAGTTAAACCTTCCAGTCGGATTTATATAGGATCAATGATGAAAATATGAAACTTTAGGTGGCAGAACAAAAAATTGTTGATTTTATTCTTTGTTTTATTTTACAATATATGCAGATATTCCTTTTTATAGAGATAAATTGATTTAAAGGAGATGAGAGTATTATGAAAAAATATTTTCGTCAATTGCACTTAGTTTATCATTAGTGCTGCCCACAATAGCTTTGGCTGCAGGAAGTAGTTATTCTATATCTTACTTTTTTGAAACAAGTTTAACGGGTCAAACAAGAAGTTTCACAGGTGGCAAAGATTTAGTGGGAGTGTTTTACTCGGTAGCGTGTCGTGATTACAATTGTAATAATACTTTTGACACTACAGATACATTCAACGTAGCCTTATATAGAGATGGATTTTGGTCAGATGATTATATTGGCTCCAGTAAAGCTCCCCGCTCTGGAAATAAAACAATTACTTGGAGTAATGTAGGAGAGGGCGACTATTATATAAAACTATGGAAAACATCAGATGGCACATATGTTAAGAGTCAGTCTGGTTCCAAATTATATATAAAATAACTGTAGATCAGCATTTTTTATTACAATAATTTTTGCGATTATAAAGACTAATAGGATCCCTTTGGCGACATGGAGCTGTTCAATGGGAATCTTTTGCATTGCGCGGTCACCAATGAACCCGACGGCGTGAAATCTTTCCGCGACCAAAGAAGCTCCAGTCCAGCGGAAAGGATTTGTTGAGATTCGGCAATGTTGTACACGCAAGAGGACAGCACCACTGCTCCATACCGTTTCACCGCCCAAATGTGGCGAATCCGATAGCATAAGCTCCAGTTGATCTTTCGTCTGCTGGAAAAAGCATTTGATCGTCCCTGCAGTAAAATAAAAAACGATGTTTGGGGGGAGTTGTTTGTTAACCTTCGATATCCCAATAGTTTTCTTGTTTTTTATTCCTTTAGTTGTTTTGCTTATTAGACGAAATTATAAAAATATACCATTTTCTAAAAGTTTAATTTTTGTTATTTTTTACATCCATGTTGTTGTTGTTATTGGTATTACCTTGTTCCCCATTCCCTTCCAAAAGGAGTTGTTACATGACTTAAAAGCAAGTCATATCGAGAGCTCAATAAATTTCGTTCCCTTTTTATCTATTATTAAAATATTATCGTTACACTCAATTGGAACAGGTTTCGCACAAATTGGGGGCAACTTTTTGTTGCTACTTCCTCTAGGAATATATCTGCCACTTTTATTTTATAGAGTGAATAGCTTTAAAAGAGTATCTTTCATTGTTTGTTTATGCTCATTCATGATTGAATCTATGCAGTTTTTCATTTCTTTGATATTAAATTATCATTATAAAGCAGTAGATGTCGATGATGTGATATTGAACACATTGGGGGGACAATTTGGTTACCTCATATATCGGATCACGATTCCTTCAATTGAAAGGAATGTTGATTTATCACGTTTTACAAACAACTTGAGATTCAAGGAATAGCTTATCATTTCGTCCCGCCCGGGGCGGTGGCCGCGGGCTGCCCGATGCGCATCGTTCGCACGAACGAACCGCCTTCCGATTGAACGGGGCGGGTTTTGGTTTGGAAAAATGAGGGGCCAGAAAAAGTGAGGGAATTGTTTACCTGAGTTCGACGATCACTAGGCAAACAAAATTCCTCCCATTCCCATCACCTTCGCTTTCGTCCATTTGGCTTTCGGATCCTATTCGTTGTGAGCAAGCTGGAGATACGCTACGGTCGTTCCGTCTTTGTTTTTGCGTGTGGCTCGTCGCATGTACATGCCTATATGATAAACGATATTGGGCTTTTCATGTCTAACCTGTTTAGGTGAGAATGGGAATAACAACTTTCGGTGAAGGTGTATAAGGGAGAGTTCACAAGATGCAAAGTCAGCGAAACACGTAGAAAGCCGCCCCGCAAATGGGGCGGCTTTTCCTTTTGGACCGAACATGCGGCGTTCAGTTAAAAAATATTTTTGGCCGCACTTGAGTTCAAGGAACTCAAAGGGCATTATTTATCGTATGCTTGTTTTCCGAATCTTATGAAAAGAAAATTTGACAGAAGTGTCAAGAACGGTTTTCTGGATCTTCTCTAAGTTTAGTGTACATCCTACAGATTTTTTCGTCAATCAGGTCCATTTGTTCGCTTGTTAATTTGAAAACGCCGCGTCCTTTGCTTTTTTAGGTTTGAAAATGCGAATTTTGCTTATAGGCTGCATTTGGTTTGGAATGGCCACTGCCTTTTGGTGTGAGATCGACAACACCCTGCATGGATGTCCTTGATGGCTGTCTCCGTCATGCGGGAGGACATCACGAAGTTGACATGGCGCGTCAACACTGATTTTTTAGAATGAAATATGGGGCATCTTGAGTCTAGCCTTTGATCTATATTTTACGTAAAAAGGATGCAAATATGATGATGAAGTGGTATCAACGTTCGTTTTTCCAACCACCGCCAATCGACCCGAACCGAAACGAAGAGTCATTTCGACTGTAGCCGATCGAGTTGGACAGTGATAAGCCTCCCTTTTCGACGCTTGCCCAGTTTTTCCTTACCGAGCATGTGCTGTATGATGTGCCTGAATTGGTCACGGTCATCCCGATTCCAAACCGATTTGTTGTTGATGGCGCGTTTCCTCTTGACGCTGTGGACGCAAAGGAGTAAACTACTAATAACTTCACTTCTCTACCATATTAGCAAACTAAAGTATTTTGATAAAGGGCGTGGGGACATGGCAAAAAGGCTGTTCATGTTTGAGAAACCGTTAGGCATGCGCGATACGCTGCCGTTTTTATATGAAATGAAAAAGCAGGTACGCTCGGTGATGGCGGAAGAAATCGAGCGCTGGGGCTATGAGTTTATCGAAACGCCGACGCTTGAGTATTATGAAACGGTCGGCGCGGCGTCGGCGATCGCCGATCATCGGCTGTTTAAGCTCTTGGACCAGCAAGGGCACACGCTCGTACTGCGACCCGACATGACGGCGCCGATCGCCCGCGTGGCGGCGTCAAGGCTGTATGAGGACGGCAACCCGCTCCGGTTGGCGTACAACGCCAACGTGTTTCGCGCCCAGCAGCGCGAAGGCGGGCGGCCGGCGGAGTTTGAGCAGATCGGCGTCGAGCTGATCGGCGATGGCACGGTGGCGGCCGACGCCGAGGTGATCAGCCTAATGGCGGCGCTGTTGAAGCGCGTGGGTCTCGGCCGCTTTTCGGTGGCCATCGGCCATATCGGTTATGTCAATGCGCTCTTTTTGGAGATTTTAGGGAATGAAGAGCGGGCGAGTGTGCTGCGCCGCTTCTTATATGAAAAAAATTATGTCGGCTATCGCGAGCATGTGAAGTCGCTGCCGCTTTCGTCGATCGATCAAAAGCGGCTGTTGGATCTTCTTTCCTTGCGCGGCGGCCGCGAGGCGATCGAAGCGGCGAAAGCGCTGGCTTCGAGCGGGGAAGGGCAGCAAGCCGCCGATGAGGTGGCCGCTCTGTTTGCGGCGCTTGAGACGTATGGGGTGGCCGAGGCGGTGAAGCTCGATATGGCGTTGGTCAGCCATATGAGCTATTACACCGGCATTTTGTTTGAAGTGTACGCCGAGCAAGTGGGATTCCCGATCGGCAACGGCGGGCGGTATGATGAGTTGCTGGCGAAGTTTTCCCGCCCGGCGCCGGCGACGGGGTTTGGCCTGCGCGTCGATCGGCTGATCGAGGCGATTGGCGAGACGGATGTGCGCGAGGAGATCGAGTGCATCGTGTTCAGCCAAGAGCGGTTGGCGGAGGCGGTCGAGCTCGCCGAGGCGAAACGGGCGGAAGGGCGCCGCGTCGTCTTGCAGCATATCGCCGGCATTCGCGATATTGACGCCTACAGCCAGCGCTATCGGTCGATCGTCTATTTGCTTGGCCGAAGTGGGCGCGAGGGGCAATGAGCGTCACGACGTGGGAGAACGCGGACAACAGCCATTCAACCCGCTGGTTCGCGCCTGCGGACGGGCGTGCCGCAATCTTTAAAGGGACGGCGGTTTGACGGAAGGGGCGTTAGCGAGAGCGTGGCGCTGACGCATGACGACAAGCAGGGAGGAAGACGGGATGCTGACGATTGCGATGCCGAAAGGACGCATTTTTGACGAGGCGGTCGAGCTGCTGCGCCGAGCGGATTATGCGCTGCCGCCGGAGTTTGCTGAATCGCGCAAGCTCGTTATCGATGTCGCTGAGGAACAAATGCGCTTTATTTTGGCGAAACCGATGGATGTGGTGACGTATGTGGAGCACGGAGTGGCCGACCTAGGCATAGCGGGGAAAGACGTTTTAATGGAGGAAGAACGAAACGTCTATGAGTTGCTCGATTTGCGCATCAGCCGCTGCCATCTGGCCGTCGCCGGGCTGCCCGGCGTCAAGATGAATGAAATCGCCCCAAGGGTGGCGACGAAATATCCGAACATCGCCTCAACGTATTTTCGCGAACAAGGCGAGCAAGTGGAAATCATCCGTCTGAACGGGTCAATTGAACTCGCTCCGCTGATTGGCCTCGCCGACCGGATCGTGGACATCGTTTCCACGGGGCGGACGTTGAAAGAAAACGGGCTTGTCGAGCTTGAACGAATCGCCGAGGTGACGTCGCGCCTGATTGCCAATCCGGCCAGCTACCGGTTAAACAGCGGGGAGATCGAGCGGTTGGTCGATCGGCTCGCGGCGGTCATTCCCGAGCGGTGACGCTTGTGTGAACAAGAAACGGAACGGTGCACAGGCGAGAGACGCAAAAGACGGGGAAACGTCCAAAAAGCCATCGGATGGAAAGGAGAAAAGCCATGAAAATCGAACGAATCCAAGGCGGCGTCTCGCTAAGGCGGACGATTGAAAGCGAAACGGAGGAGCAGCGCCGAGCCGTGCTCGATATCATCGCCGCGGTGCGCGCCCGGGGCGATGCGGCGCTGAAAGAATATACGGAACGGTTTGACGGCGTCACGCTGGATTCGCTGCGGGTGACGGAAGCGGAAATGGAGCGCGCGCATGCGTCCATGAGCGCAGAGACGCTGGAGATCATTCGCGAAGCGGCGGCCCACATTCGCGCCTATCATGAGCGGCAAAAGCGCCAATCATGGTGGATGACGAACGAAGACGGCACGATTCTCGGGCAAAAGGTGACGCCGCTTGACGCCGTCGGGCTGTATGTGCCGGGCGGGACGGCCGCTTATCCGTCGTCCGTGCTGATGAACGTCATTCCTGCGCAAGTGGCGGGAGTGAAGCGGATTGTCATCACCTCGCCGCCAAGCAAAGACGGCACGCTGCCGGCTGGGGTGCTGGCGGCGGCGCATGAACTTGGGGTGGCGGAAATTTACAAAGTCGGCGGCGCGCAGGCGATCGCGGCGCTGGCGTATGGAACGGAAACGATTCGGCCGGTCGATAAAATTTTCGGACCGGGCAACATTTATGTGGCGTTGGCGAAACGGGAAGTGTTCGGGCATGTGGCGATCGACATGATCGCCGGGCCGAGCGAAATTGTTGTGCTCGCGGATGAGACGGCCCGCCCGGATGAGATTGCGGCGGATTTGTTGTCACAGGCCGAGCATGACGTGCGGGCGTCAGCCATCTTGGTGACGCCGTCAATGAAGCTCGCCTTGGCGGTGGCGAGCGAGGTGGAACGGCAGCTTGAGACGCTGCCGCGCCGCGAGATCGCCCAAGCGGCGCTGGAAACCTACGGGGCCATTTATGTGACCGAGACGCTTGATGAGGCCGTTGAGGCGGTCAATGAGCTGGCGCCCGAGCATTTGGAAGTGATGACGGCGGAGCCGATGGCGCTGTTAGGGAGACTTCGCCATGCCGGGGCGATGTTTTTCGGCCGCTTCAGCTCCGAGCCGGTCGGCGACTATTTCGCCGGGCCGAACCACGTGCTGCCAACGAACGGCACGGCGAGATTCTCAAGCGGTTTGAGCGTCGATGAGTTTGTGAAAAAATCAAGCGTGATCGTTTACAGTGAAGCGGCATTGAAACAACATGGCGACAAAATCGCTGCGTTTGCCCGCCTCGAGGGGCTGGAGGCGCACGCGCGCGCGGTTGAGATGCGGCTGAAACGAGAAAGAGGGGAACGATAATGGCGAGAGAGGCGACGATCGCAAGAACGACGAAGGAGACAAGCATTCAGCTGACGTTTTCGCTAGACGGTGAAGGGAAGACGGAGCTCGAGACCGGCGTGCCGTTTTTGACCCATATGCTTGATTTGTTTGCGAAACACGGCCAGTTTGACTTGTTTGTTGACGCGAAAGGCGATACGCATATTGACGATCACCATACGACCGAAGATATCGGCATTTGCCTCGGACAGGCGATCAAAGAAGCACTCGGCGACAAAAAGGGAATCAAGCGGTACGGCCACGCGTTTGTGCCGATGGATGATGCGCTGGCGCAAGTCGTGATTGATCTAAGCAACCGCCCGCATTTGGAATTTCGCGGCGAATTTCCGGCGGCGAAAGTCGGCACGTTCGATGTCGAGCTCGTTCACGAGTTTTTATGGAAGCTGGCGCTGGAGGCGCGGATGAACTTGCATGTCATCGTTCATTACGGGCGCAATACCCACCATATGATCGAAGCGGTGTTTAAAGCGCTCGGGCGGGCGCTCGATGAAGCGACGATGGTCGACCCGCGCGTCAAAGGCGTCCCGTCGACGAAAGGGATGCTCTAACCGATCGAAGGCGGCGCTTCCTGTGGCAAAAGCTTCGCGAGCGCATGGAAGGTGTCCGGATCGAGGGGGCGCTTCCTGTGGGGAAAAGCTTCGCGGGCGCGGGGAAGGTGTCCGGATCGAGGAGGCGCCCCCGTGGGGAAAAGCTTCGCGAGCGCATGGAAGGTGTCCGGATCGAGGAGGCGCCCCCGTGGGAAAAAGCTTCGCGAGCGCAGGGAAGGTGTCCGGGTCGAGGGGGCGCTTCCTGTGGGGAAAAGCTTCGCGGGCGCGGGGAAGGCGTCCGGGTCGAGGATGGCGCTTCCTGTGGGGAAAAGCTTCGTGGGCGCGGGGAAGGCGTCCGAATCGAAGGCGGCGCTTCCTGCGGGGAAAGCTCCGCGAGCGCAGGGAAGGCAAGGAGAGGGTTGCGCATGAAAGGAGCGCCGTAAAAAGGATGCCGACATACCGTTATTGAACAAGGGGATGGCATGGATCAGCGAAGAAAGGAATGGGATGACGATGATCGGGATCATCGATTATGGGATGGGCAACTTATACAGCGTCAGCAAAGCGCTCGAGCGGCTCGGCTGCCCGTATATCGTGAGCGGTGACAACGAGGAGCTAGCGCGGGCAGGCGGGCTCATTTTGCCCGGCGTCGGCTCGTTCCGCGATGCGATGCACATTTTAAACGAAACAGGGTTAGCTGCTTTTATCCGTTCAGCGGCTGAAAACGGTACGCCGTTGCTCGGCATTTGTTTAGGGATGCAGCTGTTGTTTGACGAAAGCGAGGAAAACGGGCCGACAAAAGGGCTCGGGCTGCTTCGCGGCCGCGTCGTCCGCTTCCCGGGCGTGACGGACGACGGCGAGCCGTACAAAGTGCCGCACATGGGCTGGAATCAGCTTCGCTTTCATCGTCCGTCGCCGCTTCTTGACGGTGTCGAGGAAGGGCATGTGTATTTTGTCCATTCGTATTACGTCGTCCCGGGCGACGAAGAGGTCGTGCTCGCCAGCAGCGAATACGATGTTGACGTCCCGGCGGTCGTTGGGCGCGGCCACGTGTTTGGCACACAGTTTCACCCGGAAAAAAGCGGCGCGGTCGGCATGCACATCTTACGCAACTATGTCGGCATCGCCACAAGAAGGGGGAATGGCTGATGGCATCGTTTACGATTTATCCGGCGATCGATATGCGCGGCGGCAAATGTGTCCGCCTGTTGCAAGGCGATTACAATAAAGAAACGGTGTACGGCGATTCGCCGGTCGCGATGGCCGAACAGTTCGCCGCCCAAGGGGCGGAGTGGATTCATATGGTCGATTTAGATGGGGCGAAAGAAGGGCGGCGCGTCAACGACCGGTTTGTCATTGAAGCGGCCCGCCGGTTTCCAGTGAACGTCCAAGTCGGCGGCGGCATTCGCACCGAGGATGATGTCGCCTACTATTTGGAGCGCGGCGTCGCCCGCGTCATTTTAGGAAGCGCGGCGATTGCCGACCCGCCGTTTGTGAAAGAGATGTTGAAAAAATACGGCCGCCGCATCGTGATCGGCATTGATGCCCGCGATGGCTTTGTGGCGATAGAAGGCTGGCTTGCGACATCCAATGTAAAAGCGGAAGAGCTCGGAAGGATGCTTGCCGAGGCGGGGGCGGAGACGTTTATTTTCACCGATATTGCCACCGACGGCACACTGTCGGGGCCAAACATCGCTGCGGCGGTCCGGCTGGCGGAGGCGACGGGAAAAGAAGTGATTGCCTCCGGCGGTGTGCGCTCGCTCGACGATTTGCGCGCGCTTCGCGAATACGCCGGTCAAGGCATCGGCGGAGCGATCGTCGGCAAGGCGCTGTACACCAATCAATTTACGCTCGCAGAAGCGCTGAAGGCGGTGAACGAGCGGTGATTACGAAGCGCATCATCCCGTGCTTGGACGTAAAAGATGGCCGCGTTGTCAAAGGGGTGCAATTTGTCCAGCTGCGCGATGCCGGCGACCCGGTCGAGCTGGCGAAGGCGTACGATCAGCAAGGAGCGGACGAGCTTGTGTTTTTGGACATTTCCGCCTCGCACGAAGGGCGGAAAACGATGGTCGATGTCGTCGAGCGCGTCGCCGCTCAACTCGCCATTCCCTTTACGGTCGGCGGGGGGATTCACTCGCTTGACGATATGAAACGCATGTTGCGCGCCGGGGCGGATAAAGTGTCGCTCAACACGGCCGCGGTGCTCCATCCCGCTTTGATCACCGAAGGGGCGGACTTTTTCGGCTCGCAATGCATCGTCGTTGCCATTGATGCAAAGTACGACCAGGCGCTCGGTTCTTGGCGCGTTTATACGCACGGCGGCCGCAACGCAACAGAATGGGAAGTCGTCGCCTGGGCGAACGAAGCGGTGCGCCTTGGCGCCGGGGAGATTTTGCTGACGAGCATGGATGCCGACGGCGGGAAAAACGGCTTTGACCTCGAGTTGACGCGGCGGGTGAGCGAAGCGGTCCCGGTTCCGGTCATCGCCTCGGGCGGCGCCGGCAAGGCCGAGCATTTTTGGGAAGCGTTCGAAAAAGGAAAAGCAGACGCGGCGCTGGCAGCGTCGATTTTCCATTACAAAGAAACATCGGTCGGTCAAGTGAAGGCGTACTTGAAAGAAAGAGGAGTGAACGTGCGATGACAGCCGACATTCGCTTTGACGACAACGGGTTGGTACCCGCCATCGTTCAAGACGCGCAAAGCAAAGAAGTGCTCATGCTCGCCTATATGAACAAAGAGTCGCTCGAAAAAACGCTCGCAACGGGGGAAACGTGGTTTTACAGCCGCTCGCGCCAAGCGTTGTGGCATAAAGGGGCGACGTCCGGGAACGTGCAGCGGGTGGTCGACATCCGCTACGACTGCGACGCCGACACGCTCCTTGTGTTGGTGGAGCCGGCGGGTCCGGCATGCCATACGGGGACGTATTCGTGCTTTTCCCGTGCGCTTGACGGCGCAGCGCGCACGCCGGCGGCCGACCGGTTCGCGATTTTGCATGAGCTGGAACAAATCATCGCCCAGCGCGACGCCGAACGGCCGGAAGGAGCGTATACAACGTATTTGTTTGAAAAAGGCATCGATAAAATTTTGAAAAAGGTCGGCGAAGAAGCGGCCGAAGTGATCATCGCGGCGAAAAACCGAAGCCATGAAGAGCTGAAATGGGAAGCGGCCGATTTGTTGTACCATTTGCTTGTGCTGTTGCGCGAGCAAAAGCTGCCGCTTGACGCGGTGCTGGAGACGCTGGCTGAGCGGCATGCGCAAAAAACAAACAAAGAGACGAAAAAGGCATAGGCGAGCGGCCAAGCCGGCCTAAAAATCGCGCTTGTTTCTGTTGCGCGGACTGTCAAGAAGCAGGCGATGAATCCTGAAGTTTCTTGCTTATTTTCGCTGTTCATATGGTATACTGTTGTTCGATGAAGTTTGCGAACAACGGAGGATAGAATGGGAAAACGACTGAAGCAACCATCAAGAAAATCGACGATTGTGCCGTTCATTCAGAGCGGGGAGTATTTTTTTAAAAAAGGCATGAAAGCGTACGATCGAGGCGATTTATACAAAGCCAAAAAATATTTGGAGCGTGCCGTCCGTCTTGATGGACGGGACGCTTCGTTCGTTCTGCAGCTCGCTCTTGTCCTGTCGGAACTCGGCGAATACCAAAGTTCCAATCAATGGTTGTTTGCCATCATCCATGATTTAGATGAAACGATGTACGACTGTTTTTACTTTTTGGCCAACAATTTCGCCTGTCTTGGCTTGTTCCAAGAGGCGCGGCAATATGCCGAACACTATTTGACGCATGAACCGGACGGCGAGTTTGCCGACGATGCCGCTGACTTGCTTGAGCTGGTCAAGTTTGACGTTCAAGAGATGACAGAGGAGCAGGAGCAGGTCATGGCTTGGCAGGAGCGGGCCCGCTATTTGCTGGAGCAAGGCGAATTTGCGGAGGCGATCGAGACGCTGAAGGCGATCATCGCCTGCCGCCCGGAATTTTGGCCGGCGCACAACAATTTGGCGCTCGCTTATTTTTACAGCGGCGATGTGGAGCGAGCGCAGCGCCAATTGGAGGAAGTGCTGGCGCACGATCCCGGCAATTTGCATGCGCTTTGCAACGCGCTTGTGTTTGCCCATTATCTGCGCGATGAGCAGCAGACCGCAGCGCTCGGCGACACGTTGGCCGGTTTGTATCCGCTTTTTCGCGAACATCAATACAAGCTGGGCGCGACCATGGCATTAGTCGGGCGTTTCGATGTGGCGTTTCGTTGGCTGCACCGCTTGTACAAATACGGATTTGAGGCCGATGGGCCGTTTTACTATTGGCTGGCTTACGCGGCCTATCATACTGGCCATGAGCCGCTCGCCCGCCAAGTGTGGGAGCGTTTTGCCGCGCTGCATCCGGAAAAGCGTGGGGAAGGGCCTTGGATGGAGCGTACGTTTGGCGACGAGACGCTTGTGCGCATCGTCCGCTGGCTTGAGACAGAAGAATTGGCCGACCAGTTGTACGGGCTGTATTTGTTCAGCCGTTCGCCGCAGGCAGGAAAAGCGGAACTGGCGTTGGCGATCAGTCGCTTGCTTCCATCGGACCCGCGCTTGCGCCCGTTTGCCGACTATTTTCTATTTGGCCGCGCTGACGGTCCCGCCATGCGGGCGGTGAACATCGGTCGCATGATTGATGCGCTTTCGGCGCATAATGAGGAAAAAGAAGCGATCGGTCGCTTCGCCTTTGCGATGGCTATCCGCTTGTCGGCGCAAGATGAACCGTTTGCGAACGGCGCAGCGTGGGCGGCGGCGTTGGAATACCTTTGGCGCCGTCAGCGAGGCGAGCGCGTGACGCAAAAAGGAATGGCCGCCAAATACCGTCTTTCGGTGGCTACAGTGCAAAAATACGTGCGAAAAGCGCGCCGTTTTGATCCATAAACGGCGATGGCCGTCAAACAGACTTTCGCTAATGCAGCGGTCGTTCGAAGCCCTTTCAAAGAGCGAGGGCGGGCGAGGAAACGTTCCATGGGCAGCGGTCGCCCTCTGTTTGAGGATGGACATCACCGCGTGCCGGCGAGGGATTTTGACGAAAACGTTCCACGGGCAACATTTTGTCTTCCACCTGAGGAGGAACTCCGCCGCTCGCCGACGGGATTTGCGCGGAAAACGCCTCGGTATGAGCAAATCAATAGACGTTGGCCGCCGACTCGGATACGATGGAAATGAAGCGACTTTTGAGCGAAGGAGTGGACGTTGTGGCAGATGAAAAGATTTACGATGTCATCATCGCCGGAGCCGGGCCGGCTGGGCTAACGGCGGCTGTGTATACATCGCGCGCCAACTTGTCGACGCTCATGATTGAGCGCGGCGTTCCGGGGGGACAGATGGTCAACACCGAGGAAGTCGAGAACTATCCCGGATTTGAGACGATTCTAGGCCCCGAATTGGCGACGAAAATGTTTGAACACGCCAAAAAATTTGGCGCCGAATACGCTTACGGTGATGTCAAGGAGATCATCGACGGCGAGTCATATAAAACGGTGGTCGTCGGTGACAAACAGTATAAAGCGCGCGCGGTCATTATCGCCACCGGCGCCGAATACAAAAAGCTCGGCGTGCCGGGGGAAGCGGAGCTGGGCGGCCGCGGCGTTTCCTACTGTGCGGTGTGCGACGGGGCATTTTTCAAAGGAAAAGACTTGGTCGTCGTTGGCGGCGGCGATTCAGCGGTCGAGGAAGGCGTCTATTTGACGCGCTTTGCTAGGAAAGTGACGATCGTTCACCGCCGCGACAAGCTGCGGGCGCAAAAAATTTTGCAAGATCGGGCGTTCGCCAATGAGAAAATCGATTTTATCTGGAATCATACGGTCAAACAAATCAACGAAAAGGACGGCAAAGTCGGCAGCGTGACGCTCGTGCATACGGAGACAGGGGAAGAACGCGAATTCCCGTGCGATGGCGTCTTTATTTACATCGGGATGGTGCCGCTCTCGAAGCCGTTTGCCCATCTTGGCATCACAAACGAAAACGGCTATATTGTCACGAACGAAAAAATGGAAACGAAAGTGCCGGGCATTTTTGCCGCTGGCGATGTGCGCGAAAAAACGCTCCGGCAAATCGTGACGGCGACCGGCGACGGCAGCATCGCCGCGCAAAGCGCCCAACATTACGTGGAAGAGTTGAAAGAACAACAGAAGGCGCAACAAGTCCAATAACCGGTCATGAAATCGCAACAAAACCGTAATGGGGATTTAACCCAGCTGTAACACGAATGCAACACAGTTGTCGTATGCTATAAGTAAGTAATTGACCCCCTTTTATATAGATTCTTGCTGTTGGCGCGGGCGTCTGTCCGCGCCTCTTTTTTGTACGCCCGCCTTTGTTGACGAACCGCCGAGAAGGCCGGTGAAAAACGGTTGCTTCTCTTGAGCAATGGGGGAGGGTGTGAAAGGCGATACCGATGCGACAGAGTTTTTTCTATTGGAGAAACGAGGTTAGCCGCCCGCTCGTCGCTGTTTCCCGGCGGCTTTCGTTTCCAACCATTTCGCGATTGGAGACGCTTAACTATTTATGGTAAAATGAAAATAGCAACGACTAGACAAAGGGTTGGCTCATAGTTGAGGTGAACGAATTGCAACGCGTGACGAACTGCATATTGTATCAAGACGGTCGCGTATTGCTTTTGCAAAAGCCGAAGCGCGGCTGGTGGGCCGCTCCGGGCGGTAAAATGGAGCCGGGCGAGACGGTGCGTGAAGCGTGCATTCGCGAATACCGGGAAGAGACGGGCATCTACTTGAAACAGCCTCGTCTGAAAGGGGTATTTACGATCGTGATAAAAAACGGAAGCGAGACGGTGTCAGAGTGGATGATGTTTACGTTTTTTGCCGATGAGTTCATCGGGGAAAACGTCGCCTCATCCGAAGAAGGAACGCTCGCTTGGCATGAGCTCGAAGCGCTCCCGTCGCTTCCGATGGCTCCGGGCGATTATCATATTGTCGAGTATGCGGTCAAAGGCGATGGGATATTGTATGGAACGTTCGTCTATACGGAAGATTTTGAGTTGCTTTCCTATCGGCTTGACCCGAGCTGACGGAGAGGAGGTGCGGAGATGGGGCAAAACGGGGGAGCGCCGCCGATTCAGCTCGTCATTATCACCGGCATGTCCGGGGCGGGGAAAACGGTGGCCATTCAAAGCTTTGAAGACCTCGGTTTTTTTTGCGTTGACAATTTGCCGCCGACGCTATTGCCAAAGTTTTTGGAGCTTGTGAAGGAATCGGGGAACAAAATGAACAAAGTCGCGCTTGTGATGGACTTGCGCAGCCGCGATTTTTTCGACCATTTGTTTGCGGCGCTCGATGAGCTGTCTGAACAAGCGGCGATTGTTCCGCAAATTTTGTTTTTGGATGCGCAAGATTCGACGTTGGTCGCGCGCTATAAAGAAACGCGGCGGACCCATCCGCTCGCGCCGAACGAGCCCCCGCTCGAGGGGATTCGCTTGGAACGGAGGCTGCTGGAGGAAATTAAAGGGCGGGCGCAAATCATTTACGATACGACCGGGCTCAAGCCGCGCGAGCTGCGGGAGAAAATCATCCGCCAGTTTTCAACACACGCGCAGTCCGGATTTACGGTCAACGTCATGTCGTTCGGCTTTAAGTACGGCCTCCCGATTGACGCCGATCTGGTGTTTGATGTGCGCTTTTTGCCGAACCCGCATTACATTGAACATATGCGGCCGAAGACCGGGCTCGATGATGAAGTGTCGTCCTATGTGCTGAAATGGGGAGAAACACAAAAATTTTTGGAAAAATTGATTGACTTATTGGCGTTCATGCTGCCGTATTACCAGCGTGAAGGAAAAAGCCAGCTGGTGATCGCCATCGGTTGCACCGGCGGGCAGCATCGCTCGGTCGCGTTGGCGGAATATATCGCCCGCCATTTTTCGGCTGACTACAAAACGGTGATCTCACACCGGGACATCGAGAGGAGAAAGGAAACGAACCGATGAGAGACAAACGAGCAGCGAAATTGGTCGTCATCGGCGGCGGAACGGGGCTTCCCGTGTTGTTGCGGGGGCTCAAGCAATATTCGCTCGATTTGACCGCGATTGTTACCGTTGCCGATGACGGGGGGAGCTCCGGCCGGCTGCGCGATGAGCTGCGCGTCCCGCCGCCGGGGGACGTGCGCAATGTGTTGGCGGCGCTGTCTGACGTCGAACCGCTCATTGTCGAGCTGTTTCAGCATCGTTTTCAAAACGGCAACGGCTTATCCGGCCATTCGCTCGGCAATTTAATCTTGGCGGCGCTCACTTCGATCACCGGCGACTTTATGAAGGCGATTCGCGAGATGAGCAAAGTGCTCAATGTGCGCGGCCAAGTGTTGCCGGCGGCCAACAAAAGCGTCGTGCTGCACGCCGAGATGGAAGATGGATCCATCGTCTCCGGGGAGTCAAAAATTCCGGATGCGGGAAAAAAAATCAAGAGGGTGTTTTTGACCCCGCGAGATATTGAACCGCTGCCGGAAACCGTTGAGGCGATTCGGAGCGCCGATTTGATTGTCATCGGCCCGGGGAGCTTATACACGAGCATTTTGCCGAATTTGCTCGTGCCGAAAATCGGGCAGGAAGTGTGCAAAGCCAAGGCGAAAAAAGTATATATATGCAACATTATGACCCAGGCCGGCGAGACGCCGCACTATACGGTGAGCGACCATGTGGAGGCGCTTCACGCTCATCTTGGCGGCCCGTTTTTGGACGCGGTGATCGTCAATAACGGGGCGATTCCCGAAGCGATCCGCCGCCGCTACGAAGCGGAGCGGGCTGAGCCGGTGCGCGACGACAGCAGCGGGCTTTCATTGCAAGTCATCCGCGAGGACATCGTTGCGTATGAAGATGGAGTGATCCGCCATAATACGGCGAAAGTCGCCGCCCTTCTTCTCGGGCTTCTTCCCCGCCATTAGGTTGCGGGGGAAGAAGTTCACCGCCTGTCAGGCGCTGCTTCCAATGGACGCGCCGAAGATGGCACCTCCAACCGGCCGATGCGGGGAACGAATGGAGGTGGAGTACCGTGTCTTTCGCATCCGAAACGAAAAAAGAACTGACCCATTTAGAGTTGAAGCCTTGCTGCTTGCGGGCGGAGCTGTCGGCTTTGCTGCGCATGAACGGTTCTTTGTCGTTTTCCGGCGGGCGGATGATCGTTGACGTTCAGACCGAAAACGCGGCGATCGCCCGGCGTATTTATACGTTGCTGAAAAAAGGGTATGAGGCCGCCGTTGAATTGTTGGTGCGCAAAAAAATGCGGCTGAAAAAAAACAACGTGTATATCGTCCGCATCACTGACGGTGCAGCCTCTTTGCTTCGCGAGCTCCACATCATCGACAGCGGCTTTTCGCTCATCCGTGATATTTCCCCAGAGCTCGTCAAGAAGAAATGCTGCAAACGTTCCTATTTGCGCGGAGCGTTTTTGGCCGGCGGTTCAGTGAACAATCCCGAGACGTCGTCGTATCATTTGGAGATTTTTTCCTTATACGAAGAGCATAATCACTCTCTATGTGAATTAATGAACAGATACTTTTTCTTAAACGCCAAAACGTTGGAACGAAAAAAGGGGTTTATTACGTATTTAAAAGAGGCGGAGAAAATTGCCGAGTTTCTCAACATCATCGGCGCACATCAGGCGCTGCTCCGCTTTGAAGACATCCGCATCGTCCGCGACATGCGCAACTCGGTCAACCGGCTCGTCAACTGCGAAACAGCCAACTTAAACAAAACGATCGGCGCTGCGCTCCGGCAAGTTGAAAACATCCGGTACATCGATGAGACGATCGGGCTCGATTCACTGCCGGAAAAGCTGCGGGAAATCGCCAAACTGCGCATCGAACATCAAGACGTGACCTTGAAGGAGCTTGGCGAGATGGTGACGGGCGGAAAAATCAGCAAATCCGGCATCAACCACCGGCTGCGCAAAATCGATGAAATCGCGGAGCGGCTGCGGGCGGGGAAGCCGATCGATTTCCATAAATCGCTGTGAAGGGGAGATGGAGAATGGTCGAAAAACAAGTCGAAGTGAAATTAAAAACCGGGCTGCAGGCGCGCCCGGCAGCGCTGTTCGTCCAAGAAGCGAACCGTTTTTCCGCCGACGTGTTTTTAGAGAAGGACGGAAAACGGGTCAACGCGAAAAGCATCATGGGATTGATGAGCCTAGCGGTCGGCCATGGCGCGGTCATTACGCTCATTGCCGACGGCCCGGATGAGCAAGAGGCGGTCGAAAAATTGGCGGCTTATGTGCAAAAAGAGAAGTAAAAGAGGCGCCGCGCTCCGGCTCGTTGGTCGGCCTCGCCTCATCAAGGGAAGCGCTGACAAGACGAAAGGGTGTCCCAACACATCGCGGGACACCCTTTTGATGCGGAACCGGCATTATTTTTCATCAGCGCGCGTCAACACGCGGTCGATAATGCCGTATTCCTGCGCTTTTTGCGCCGTCATGAAGTTGTCGCGGTCGGTATCGCGCTCGATTACTTCGAGCGGCTGGCCGGTGTTTTCCGATAAGATGCGGTTCAATTTGTCGCGCAGGAACAAAATGCGCTTCGCCGCGATCTCGATTTCCGTCGCCTGCCCTTGAGCGCCGCCGAGCGGCTGGTGAATCATGACTTCGCTGTTCGGCAGAGCGAATCGTTTCCCTTTTGCGCCAGCGGCCAGCAAAAACGCCCCCATGGAAGCGGCCATGCCGATGCAAATCGTCGAGACATCCGGCTTGATGAACTGCATCGTGTCGTAAATGGCTAAGCCGGCTGTGATCGAGCCGCCCGGGCTATTGATGTACAAGGAAATGTCTTTGTCCGGGTCTTCCGCCGCCAAAAACAACAGCTGCGAGACGATCGAGTTGGCCACTTGATCGTCGATCGGGCTGCCGAGGAAAATAATGCGGTCTTTCAACAGCCGCGAGTAAATGTCATACGCCCGCTCCCCGCGGTTAGTTTGCTCAATAACGGTAGGAATTAAATACATGCCAAACGCCTCCTTTTCCTAGTCAACCAATCGATATGTACGTTTTCATCATACATGAATGGTCAATGAAGGTCAAACAAAACGCCTTCTCCTTCACCATACATATTCGCGAACAGCGGTCGTCATCCCTCTTTTCATCATAACCGCTTTTTTCTTTTTTTAATCGCCGCATGTGCCATGCGCGATGGCGCGCCTTCGTGCCAGAGGATCGAGCCGCGCAACAAACGAAGTGCTAGCACGCGTTTCCAATGATTCCTTTTTGTTTATTTCATTTTTCCTCTTGCATTTTTTACGAATCATGCTATAATGGAACATGCAACGGAACGGAAAAACAAATTTGACAACATGCCCTCGTAGTGTAGTGGATAGCACGAGAGATTCCGGTTCTCTTAGCGTGGGTTCGAATCCTGCCGAGGGCGTTCCAATTATCCGACAAGTTCGGATTGAGATTCCCAAATCCCTTGATACGACCGCGTTTGCGGTCGTTTTTCATTTTTTGGGAATCCCGAAAAAAACGATAGAATCCGAAGGCAAGTACAACTTTTGATGAGAGTTTTTTTCAACGTGTGTACTGCGCGGAAGGACCGTCAAAAATTTCTCCTACCTCCTCCCCTTCCCGTCGTGTACAATAAAAGAAAAGGGGGCGTGACGATGAGGGCGGAGTTAAGGCAGGAGCAGCGGCTGCAGTTGGCGCTGACAAAGGAACTTGTGCAGGCGATTGAACTGCTTCAGTATTCCGCGGTGGATTTGGAAGCGTTTTTATATGAGCGGTCGCTGGAAAACCCGTTTTTGGAAATTCGCCGCAGCCGGGGGCGGCAGCGGGCCCATCGGACGGAACGGGATCAAAAGCAGTGGCTGGAGAACATCGGGGCCCGGCAGGAGACGCTCATCGGCCATTTGCTTTCACAGCTGCCTTCGCTCAAGCTGGCCGATCGGGATGAGCGCATCGTTCGTTGTCTCATCGCTTCGCTTGATGAGGACGGCTATTTGCGTGTCCCGCTCGTTGAGCTGGCGGCGCAATTTTCTGCGTCAGAACAAGAGATGGAGCGGGGACTGCGCCTCGTTCAGTCGCTCGACCCACCGGGAGTCGGGGCGCGTGATTTGGCCGAGTGCCTTCGTTTGCAGCTCGAACGCCTTCCAGAGCGCGACGAGCTGGCGGAAACGATCGTCCGCTGCCATTTTGTCCCCTTTGCGGAAAAGTCGTGGAAAACGTTGGCCAAGCAGCTTGGCGTCGGTCTTGGCGAACTGCAGCGCGTCTTTGAGCTCATTCGCTCGCTCGAGCCGCGGCCGGGCATTCACTATTCGAGCGACAAACCGCCTTTAGTAGTGCCGGATGTGATCGTCGCCAGGGGGGCGGATGGAGACTGGGTGGTCGCCTACAATGACGACATCCATCCGGAGCTCGGGTGGAACCGGGAGTACGAGCAGCGCATTGCCGCCTCCGGCGACCGGCAGGCCGAACAGTTTATCAAAGAAAAATATCGGCAGTTTGCGTGGCTCGCGAAAAGTCTGGAACAGCGCAAGCAGACGCTGCTTCAGCTAATGGCGGTCATCGTGGAACGGCAGCGCCCGTGCTTCGAATTCGGGCTGTCCGCGCTCAAACCGATGACGATGCGCGAGGTGGCCGAGGAACTGGGGGTGCATGAATCGACGGTGAGCCGCGCGGTGCGCTATAAATATGCGCAAACGCCGTTCGGCACGGTCGAGCTGCGCCGCTTTTTTTCGAGCGCCGCTACCGCCGAGGCGACAGATGAGGCCGCTTCGTCGACCCAAGTGAAAGCGATCATCCAAGAGCTGATCGCCGCCGAAGACCCGCAAGCACCGCTTTCCGACCAGCAGCTCGCCGATTTGCTTCACGAACGGCACGGCATCGCCATCTCGCGGCGAACGGTGACGAAGTACCGCGAGCAGCTGCGCATTCCGTCCTCGGCGAAGCGGAAACAATACACGAACTTGTAAATCATGAATAAGATGGAAGAAGGGGAGAAGCTCATGCACATTCGTTTGTATACGAAAACCAACTGCCCGCTTTGTGAAAAAGCCAAAGCGGTGTTGATGGAGCTGCAGGCGGACATGGCCTTTACGATCGAAGAAATCGATATTTATCAAGATGATGCGCTGCTCGAAAAATACCAGCTGATGATTCCCGTCGTGGAACTCAGCGGCGAGACAATCGCCTATGGAATGATTGAAAAAGAAACAGTGAGAAAACGGTTGCGGGCGGCGCAAAACAGTTGAACGCCCCGCCGCCTCCTGTTATAATGGACATGGCGCGGGAGGAATTTTTTATGAAGTGGTGGGACATAATATGTCACACCGGGACATATAACGTCCCTATGTCAAACCGAGGAGAAAGAGCCGATGCGATCGTTATTAGAGGCGCAAAAAAAATTATTGCCTGATTTGCTTGAAATTATGCAAAAACGGTACGAGATTCTGCATTCGATTTCCCTTATGGCGCCGATCGGGCGGCGGGCGCTGGCAGCGAGCCTCGGTATGAGCGAGCGGGTGCTCCGGTCGGAAACGGAGTTTTTAAAAGGGCAAAACTTGCTTTCGGCCGATGTGTCGGGGATGCGGCTGACGGAGGAAGGCCGCGAGCTCCTGCAAACGCTCAATGATTTTATGCGGGAGGCGCTCGGGCTCAAAGAGCTGGAGATGGCGCTGCAGCAGCGGCTGAATATTGCCCGTGTCGTCGTGGTGGCGGGGGATAGCGACCGTTCTCCTTGGGTAAAAAAAGAAATGGGAAGAGCGTGCGTCGCCTGCATGAAAGAACAGCTCCGGCCCGGAGATATTGTCGCCGTGGCTGGCGGAACGACGATGGCGGCGGTCGCGGAGATGATGACGCCGGATGCGAAGCTGCATGACGTGCTGTTCGTGCCGGCGCGCGGCGGGCTTGGCGAAGACGTGGAGAATCAAGCCAACACCATTTGCGCCAAAATGGCGGAAAAAGCCACTGGCCGTTACCGCCTTCTTCATGTCCCTGACCACTTGAGCGATGAAGCGTACGCCTCGCTTGTCGAAGAGCCGGCAGTGAAAGAAGTGTTGGAGCTCATCCAATCGTGCCGCATGGTCGTCCACGGCATCGGTGAAGCGTTGACGATGGCCAAGCGGCGGAACACACGGCCTGCCGAGATGGAAACCATTATCGACCGCCATGCGGTCGCCGAAGCGTTTGGTTATTATTTCAACGAACGCGGCGACGTCGTGCATAAAGTGAAAACGGTCGGCATTCAACTGGAACATCTCCCGCATGTCGAGCATGTCATTGCCGTTGCCGGAGGGGCGTCGAAAGCCAAAGCCATTCGCGCCTACATGAAACAGGCCCCGCGTTCGCTCTTGGTGACGGACGAAGGAGCCGCAAAAGCGTTAGTAGGGGAGATTTCTCCCTTGCCGATATTTTAAATCTCAAGGAGGAGAACGACATGGCAGTAAAAGTTGGGATTAACGGATTTGGCCGCATCGGGCGCAACGTGTTCCGCGCGGCATTGAAAAACCCGAACATCGAAGTGGTGGCGGTCAACGATTTAACGGACGCCAATACGTTGGCGCATTTGTTAAAATATGACTCCGTCCATGGTCAGCTTGACGCGGAAGTGTCAGTGAACGGCAACAACTTGGTCGTCAACGGCAAAGAAATCATCGTCAAAGCGGAACGTGATCCAGCGCAATTGGCCTGGGGCGAAATCGGTGTTGACATCGTCGTCGAATCGACCGGCCGCTTCACGAAACGCGAAGACGCCGCGAAACATTTGGAAGCGGGCGCGAAAAAAGTGATCATTTCCGCTCCGGCGAAAAACGAAGACATCACGATCGTCATGGGCGTCAACCAAGACAAATACGATCCGCAGACCCATCATGTCATCTCGAACGCTTCGTGCACGACGAACTGCTTGGCGCCGTTTGCGAAAGTGCTGCACGAAAAATTCGGCATCGTCCGCGGCATGATGACGACCGTTCACTCGTATACGAACGACCAACAAATTTTGGACTTGCCGCATAAAGATTTGCGCCGGGCCCGCGCGGCGGCAGAATCGATCATCCCGACGACGACGGGTGCCGCCAAGGCTGTTGCCCTTGTTTTGCCGGAATTGAAAGGCAAATTGAACGGCATGGCGATGCGCGTGCCAACGCCGAACGTATCGGTCGTTGACTTGGTCGCTGAGCTGGAAAAAGAAGTGACGGTCGAAGAAGTGAACGCGGCATTGAAAGCAGCAGCCGAGGGCGAGCTGAAAGGCATTTTGGCTTACAGCGAAGAGCCGCTTGTTTCGCGCGACTACAACGGCAACCCGGCGTCATCGACGATCGATGCGCTGTCGACGATGGTCATTGAAGGCAAAATGGTCAAAGTCGTTTCGTGGTACGACAACGAAACGGGCTATTCGCATCGCGTCGTAGATCTGGCCGCCTACATTGCCTCCAAAGGGCTGTAAGACCGGCTCGGCATTGAGTTTTTCATTCATTCAAGTCTATAATAGGAAAATAGAGGGGAGCGGGGAAATGATCCCCTCTCCTTTTCCTTTGTCGAAACTGCAGTCAAAAGGGGGCACGAACGATGAACAAGAAGACGATTCGCGATGTTGAGGTGAGAGGAAAACGCGTCTTTTGCCGCGTCGATTTTAACGTGCCGATGGAAGAGGGCGCGATCACCGATGATACGCGCATTCGCGCCGCACTCCCGACGATTCGCTATTTGATCGAAAACGGAGCGAAAGTCATTTTGGCGAGCCACCTCGGCCGCCCGAAAGGAAAAGTCGTCGAGGAGCTTCGTCTCGATGCAGTCGCTAAACGGCTTGGCGAATTGCTTGGGCGCCCGGTCGCGAAAACGGATCACGTCGTCGGCGATGAGGTGAACGCGGCGGTTGCCCGCTTGCAAGAAGGCGATGTACTCTTGCTTGAGAACGTCCGCTTTGAACCGGGCGAAGAGAAAAACGATCCCGAGCTGGCCAAAGCGTTGGCCGGGTTGGCCGATCTGTATGTCAACGATGCGTTCGGCGCCGCCCACCGCGCTCACGCGTCAACGGAAGGGATCGCCCATCACTTGCCGGCGGTCGCTGGCTTTTTGATGGAAAAAGAACTCGAAGTGCTCGGCAAGGCGCTCTCGAATCCGGATCGCCCGTTTACGGCGATTATCGGCGGCGCGAAAGTGAAAGACAAAATCGGCGTCATCGACAACTTGCTCGATAAAGTCGACAACTTGATCATCGGCGGCGGGCTGGCGTATACGTTCGTGAAAGCGCTCGGCCATGACGTCGGCAAGTCGCTGCTTGAAGAAGATAAAATCGAGCTGGCGAAATCGTTTATGGAAAAAGCAAAAGAAAAAGGCGTCCGTTTTTACATGCCGGTTGACGTTGTCGTTGCGGATCGGTTCGCCAACGACGCCAATACGAAAGTCGTGCCGATCGACGCGATCCCAAGCGATTGGGAGGCGCTTGACATCGGGCCAAAAACGCGCGAATGGTACCGCGATGTCATTCGCCAGTCCAAGCTTGTCGTTTGGAACGGCCCGATGGGCGTCTTTGAAATGGAGACGTTCGCCCAAGGGACAAAAGCGGTTGCCCAAGCATTGGCGGAAGCGACCGACACGTATTCGGTCATCGGCGGCGGGGACTCAGCGGCGGCGGTGGAAAAATTCGGCTTGGCGGAAAAAATGGATCATATTTCCACGGGCGGCGGCGCCTCGCTTGAGTTTATGGAAGGCAAGCAGCTGCCCGGGGTCGTGGCGTTAAACGATAAATGACCGATCGCGCCCAATGGGGCGAATGGCGGCGGACGCCGCTTAGCGAAAGGAAAGGTGAACGATGAGAAAACCGATCATTGCAGGCAACTGGAAAATGCATAAAACGTTGGCGGAAGCTGTTCAGTTTGTCGAGGAAGTGAAAGGGCAGATACCGCCCAAGGCGGAAGTCGATTCTGTCATTTGTGCGCCGTTTTTGTTTTTAGAGCGGTTAGTGCAAAATACAAACGGCACCGATTTGCAAATCGGGGCGCAAAACATGCATTTTGCCGACCAAGGGGCGTACACCGGCGAAGTGAGCCCGGTCATGCTCAAAGACATCGGCGTTACGTATGTCATCCTCGGCCATTCCGAGCGCCGGCAAATGTTTGCCGAGACGGATGAGACGGTGAACAAAAAAGTGTTGGCGGCCTTCACCCGTGGGCTTATACCGATTATTTGCTGCGGAGAGACGCTCGAAGAACGGGAAGCTGGGCAGACGAACGCCGTCGTCGCTTCACAAGTGGAAAAAGCGCTCGCGGGATTGACGCCGGACCAAGTGAAGCAAGCGGTTATCGCCTATGAGCCGATTTGGGCGATCGGCACCGGCAAATCGTCAACCGCCGAAGACGCGAATGAGGTTTGCGGCCATATTCGTTCGGTCGTCTCGCGCTTGTTTGGCCCGGAAGCGGCAGAAGCGATCCGCATCCAATACGGCGGCAGCGTCAAGCCGGACAACATCCGCGATTTTCTGGCGCAAGAGCATATTGATGGCGCGTTAGTCGGCGGCGCGAGCCTCGAGCCGGCTTTGTTCCTGCAATTGGTGGAGGTGGGGCGCCATGAGTAAAAAACCGGTTGCCCTCATCATTTTGGACGGGTTTGCGCTGCGCGAGGAGACGTACGGCAATGCGGTCGCCCAAGCGAAAAAGCCGAACTTTGACCGCTATTGGAACGAGTATCCGCACGCGACATTGAAAGCGTGCGGCGAGGCGGTCGGGCTGCCGGAAGGGCAAATGGGCAACTCGGAGGTCGGACATTTGAACATCGGCGCCGGCCGCATCGTCTACCAAAGCTTGACGCGGGTGAACATCGCCATTCGCGAAGGCGAGTTTGACCGCAATGAAACGTTTTTGGCGGCGATGAACCATGTGAAGCAGCATGGGACGAGCTTGCATTTGTTCGGCTTGCTTTCCGACGGCGGGGTGCACAGCCATATTCACCATTTGTACGCTCTTTTGCACCTAGCGGCGAAAGAAGGCGTGAAGCGCGTGTACATCCACGGCTTTTTGGACGGCCGCGACGTCGGCCCGCAAACGGCGCCGCAATACATCAAAGAACTGCAAGAAAAAATCAAGGAATACGGCGTCGGCGAAATCGCAACGTTATCGGGCCGCTACTACTCGATGGACCGCGACAAGCGGTGGGACCGCGTGGAAAAAGCGTATCGGGCCATGGTGTACGGCGAAGGCCCGACGTACCGCGATCCGCTTGAATGCATTGAAGACTCCTATAAGCATGGCATTTACGACGAATTCGTCCTGCCGTCGGTCATCGTCCGTGAAGACGGCCAGCCGGTGGCGACGATTCAAGACAACGACGCGATCATCTTCTATAATTTCCGCCCCGACCGGGCGATCCAAATTTCAAACACGTTCACGAACGAAGATTTTCGTGAGTTTGACCGGGGGCCAAAGCATCCGAAGCATTTGTTCTTTGTCTGCTTGACGCATTTCAGTGAAACGGTGAAAGGGTACGTGGCGTTCAAGCCGACGAACCTTGACAACACGCTTGGCGAAGTGTTGTCGCAGCACGGCTTGCGCCAATTGCGCATCGCCGAGACGGAAAAATATCCGCACGTGACGTTTTTCATGAGCGGCGGCCGCGAAGAGAAGTTTCCGGGCGAAGACCGGATTTTGATCAACTCGCCGAAAGTGGCAACGTACGACCTAAAGCCGGAAATGAGCGCCTATGAAGTGACGGACGCGCTGCTGAAAGAGATTGCGGCTGATAAGTACGATGCGATCATCTTGAACTACGCGAACCCGGATATGGTTGGCCATTCGGGCAAACTCGAACCGACGATCAAAGCGGTGGAAGCCGTTGATGAGTGCCTCGGCAAAGTGGTCGATGCCATTTTGGCCAAAGGCGGCATCGCGATCATTACCGCCGACCACGGCAACGCTGATGAAGTGTTGACGCCAGATGGCAAGCCGCAAACGGCCCATACGACGAATCCGGTGCCGGTGATTGTCACTAAACACGGCATCGAGCTGCGCAAAGACGGCATTTTAGGCGATTTGGCGCCGACGATGCTCGATTTGCTTGGCTTGCCGCAGCCGAAAGAAATGACCGGAAACACGTTAATCTTGAAATAACCAACATCGAAAAGGAGAGTGTCGATATGTCTGCGATTATTGATGTGTATGCGCGTGAAGTGCTCGATTCGCGCGGCAACCCAACCGTAGAAGTAGAAGTATATACGGAAGAAGGCGGCTTCGGCCGCGCGCTCGTGCCAAGCGGCGCCTCAACCGGGGAATATGAAGCCGTTGAACTGCGTGACGGCGACAAAAACCGCTACCTCGGCAAAGGGGTATTAAAAGCGGTGGAGAACGTCAACGAAGTGATCGCACCGGAGATCATCGGCTTAGAAGTCACCGACCAAGTGGCGATCGACCGCGCGTTGATTGAACTTGATGGCACGGAAAACAAAGGGAAACTTGGCGCGAACGCCATTTTAGGCGTGTCGCTCGCCGTCGCCCGCGCGGCAGCGGACGAACTCGGCCTGCCGCTGTACCAATACTTGGGCGGCTTTAACGCCAAAACGCTGCCGGTGCCGATGATGAACATTTTAAACGGCGGCGCGCATGCGGACAACAACGTTGATATTCAAGAATTCATGATCATGCCGGTCGGCGCGGAAAACTTCCGCGAAGCGCTGCGCATGGGGGCGGAAATTTTCCACAGCTTAAAAGCGGTGCTAAAAGCGAAAGGCTACAATACCGCTGTCGGTGACGAAGGCGGATTTGCCCCGAACTTGAAATCGAACGAAGAAGCGCTGCAAACGATCATCGAAGCGATCGAAAAAGCCGGCTACAAACCGGGCGAACAAGTGATGCTCGCGATGGACGTCGCGTCGTCCGAGCTGTACAACAAAGAAGACGGCAAATACCACCTCGAAGGCGAAGGCGTCGTCAAAACGTCAGAAGAAATGGTCGCTTGGTATGAAGAGCTCGTCTCGAAATATCCGATCATCTCGATCGAAGACGGGCTCGATGAAAACGACTGGGAAGGCCATAAACTGCTCACCGAGCGGCTCGGCCGCAAAGTGCAGCTCGTCGGCGACGATTTGTTCGTGACGAACACGAAAAAATTGGCGGAAGGCATTGAAAAAGGCGTCGGCAACTCGATCTTAATTAAAGTCAACCAAATCGGCACGCTGACCGAAACGTTCGATGCCATCGAAATGGCGAAACGCGCCGGCTACACGGCGGTCATCTCGCACCGCTCCGGCGAAACGGAAGACAGCACGATCGCCGACATCGCGGTGGCGACAAACGCCGGCCAAATCAAAACCGGAGCACCGTCGCGCACGGACCGCGTCGCGAAATACAACCAATTGCTTCGCATTGAGGACGAGCTCGGCCACACGGCCATTTACCAGGGCATCCGCTCGTTTTACAATTTGAAAAAATAACAGAAACAGGCGTCCCTAACGGAGGGGGCGCCTGTTGTTTTTGATGGAGGCAAAAGGGCGCTGAATGGCTGGCGGTGATCAAGACGTCTTGACGCATTCAGGAAAACTGCGCCTCTCCATCTCATAATTTGTAGAAAATTGTCTAATTTTCAGGAATAGTTTTTGTTGTTTTTTATTTTTAGAATAGAATTGGATGAACCGTTTGAGCAGTTTAGAAGCCGCGGAAAAAGTCGTGTATTTGACGATCCAAGATTTTAATGAGAAATGGGCAGGGCGAACGTTGCGAGGATTTGCCGAAGCACAGGAAGCGCTTCAACGAATTTTTGTTCTGTTTCACAAGTGCATGACATGCCTAGTCTCAATCTTTTTAAGGGGGATCATTTTGAACGCTACAAAATTTTGCATAGCAACGTTTCTTTCCAACTTGGGGGACATCATATACAGTGTTGTTATAGCTTGGTATATTGCTGACGTTTTACAATCAGGTTTTTTGATGGGAGCAGTTTTATTTTCCTTAGGTTTGTCGAGATTTATTGCTGGGCTTCTTTGCGGACCGGTTATTGATCGAATAGGGGCAAAGTTGTTTCTGTGGTTGTCAGACATAATAAGGGCAATCATTGTGTTAGTTTTGGCTATTCTGTTATGGGATCATACTGTCTCTTTTGTCATTCTCATAATGGTCTCCGTTTTGTTTGGAGCGATTGATGCTTTTTATTGGTCAGCCTCAGAATCAATAAAGCCAAGATTAGTCGCTACTGAATATTTAAGTCGTCTCAATAGTCAATACTTCACTGTTGTAAGAACAACGATCATTTTGGGTCCTTTAATCGCCGCTTGGATGGTTGAATCAATCTCAATCGAACGTTCTTTGATCGCCATGTCTATCTTATATGTATTTTCAACTTTTTTCATTTTGTTTATTGATTCTAAAAATAGTCATCTTGAAAATATGAACGACAATAATGACAACACTTCTTACTTTTCGGATTTACGACTCGGTTTTAGTTTTTTGAATAGACAAAAAATGTTTTTTTATTTGGTGATAACTATGTTTTTTGTAAATATTGGAGCAAACGGGGTTAATGTACTGTTCCCTTTTTTAGCTAAAAATGTTAGTGATGATGCTAAGTATTTAGGATATATATATTCATCGATGTCAATGGGAAGTTTGTTAACTGGTTTAATCTTTTCAGTTAATAGCATTCAGAAGGTTGAATTGAAGGTTATATATTTCTCTTTTCTTTTACAAGCTGCTGGTATTGCCGCACTATGTTTCACCCAACACTTTTTGATTATTCTAATTTTCGTTTTCGTAATTGGCTTAATGACTGGTTTTATAGGAGTCCTTATACCTACTTTTGTTCAACGTTCTGTGCCTATTCATTTATTAGGAAGAGTGAATAGTATTATGATGGCAATTTCAATGCTTTCAACGCCAGTAGCCCAGTTTATTTTTGGGGTCAGTGTTGATTATTTCAATATAAAATATCTTTTCTTCATTGCAGGTGCTTTGGGTATAGTTACTAGTTTATGTTCGTTATTAATTAATGAGAGAAAAGGTGCGCCAAGAGAAACTGTAATGTAAAGGAGGTGTTAAGCTTGAATATATTAGTTGGCGTTACAGGTTCTTCAGGAGTTGTTGAACTACCTATGTATTTACGAGTTTTTAGAGAAAAACTAGATGCTAACATTAGACTAGTTTGTACATCGAACGTTCAGAAATTTATTGATGTCAATTTTTTGGCGGCGCACGCTGATGCTCCTGCGTATCAGGATATGTACGATTTTCCAAAGGAGTATACACGAAATAGAGTTCCTCATTCCTTTTTACATGACTGGGCGGATATTTTCATCATTTTGCCTTGTACTGCTAATACTTTAGCGAAGTGTGCAAACGGAGTAGCTGATAATTTGTTAACCATGCTGGTTTTATGCTCTCCAAGACCTGTTGTCTTTTTCCCAAATATGGGCCAAACATGTGGGATGCAAAAGTTACACAATACAATGCTAAAAAGCTGATCAGTTTTGGACATAAAGTTGTATTTCCTAGTGGAAATGCATGGATAACTGCAACCGGAGAAAAAGTAGATTATGGACATGTACCTCCCCCATATACAGTAGCTGAGTATATACAGAGACATATACAGCAGTCAGACAATGAATTGAAAGGAGGTGAATTTCATGAATCGGGAAATGATTCAAATTATTAGTAAAGGCTTCGATGTCTTGAATCCAACAGCAGAAGACGTTCTTCTTTCTTTTGCACCGACTAACACAAACTGCGGAGGATGCTGATCATATTCTTTTGTCATCGGAGGCTGACCCAAAAGGTTGTCTGCCTTCAAGATAGGCACAACATATCGTGCGGCAGAAGCAGTCAGCACGTATATAGCAACGAAAGAGGGTATCCCGATCCTTTTGGGACACCCCCCCTTGATTATAGGAGAGGTAAAAATGGAGCCGTTTTCTACTATTCCCAAAGAGGTAAAATCAGATGTGAATGATAGATGGGTAGCATCGCGATTTAATATTCTTTCCCATGAAGAGAATGGGGATCTTTATATATGTAATACTTATACGGGGGCATTTTTACGTGTTCCACAACCCCATGCTAATAAGATTAAAAATGTTCTCCGATCGGGATGTGATGAGCTTGATGATACTGCAAAGGTTCTTGCTAATTATGGCTTTTTAATCAAAAGTAATGTAGACGAATTTAAAAGAGCCCGAATTTTACATGAAATCAAAGGAATCAGCGGTCTTTCACCGGCCTTCTAGCACAATGCTTTACACAAAATTTTATACATCATCAAAATCCCCTTTATCCCCCCCTCAAAAATCAGACGAAATTCACAGTTCTTTCTATACTAAAAATAGATAAAATGTCACTTTTTATCTCATGTTGGACCGTCATATGATACGTATAGGGGAGTATGGATAACAATGGAAAGGAATTGGTACTATTGAGAAGCCGTTGGCTAGCATTATGGTTATCAGCACTCATACTGGCGGGAGGATGTCACATGGATGGAAAA
>JAAROH010007827.1_pt1 | contig 30214 bp, 31 predicted proteins | sample 7248631 | NCBI WGS metagenome assembly JAAROH01 (sample SAMN09772309, study PRJNA484901) | compost metagenome | isolation source: Vermicomposting unit | place: India | reverse complement strand
TCGCCCGTAGCGGACTTTCACCGCCAAGTCAGCGCCCATGCCGGGCACACCGAAAGGCTCCGAGGGCCCTGGCCCTCGGAGCGTCATCTTCTCCTGTCCCACGGCAAGAGCCCCGGCGCCCGCTGCCAGGGCTTTTCTTTCGGCGTGCTTCTCAGAGATCCAGTCGGAGGCGGAGCATGTCCCGGCACAGGATCCCGTTCTCGTAGATCGGCTCGGGATAATGCCGGGTGAAGTAGTCCGGGTCCACGCCCACGATCCGGAAGCCGCACTTCTGGTAAAGCGCCAGCTGGTCAACGGAGGAGTTGCCCGTGCCCAGTTCGATGCACCGGTATCCCAGCGAGCGGGCGACCGCGATCGCATGGAGAACCATCCGCTTGCCGATCCCTCTGCCCCGCTCTTCCTCCGCCACGGCCACGTTGACTAGCTCGGCCGTGTACGGCCGGGTGTCGATGAGGACGCAGACGGCCACCACCCGCCCGGCCCGTTCGCCCACGTAGCACCGGCCGCGGCCGAGGTACCCGGCGACCATCTCCCGCGACGGATCGGCCATGAGCAGCAGGTCCATCGGCGGCTCCTCGTCGTGCCGCATCTGCCGGATCATCAGGTCATCCACTCAACCACCTCCGCCGGAGAAGGGCCTGTGCACCCAGCGGCACCATGTTGACGGCGTAGTTGCGGTATATGGAGGACGTGTTGTCCCCGGTTCGCATCCGCCGCAAACGGGTTCTTGCGGTTGACCATGGTGCTCGCGATGGGGTGACATGGAAGGCCCAGTGAAACCATCGTAAGGTACTGTTTGATCAGGATGGCGGAGGTTCCTTGTTGGGAAAGACGGTGGTGGCAGACTTCAGCGGCACAAACGGAAAAACCACGCTTCTTCGCACTTGGTAAGCGTCGGAGAAACGTGGTCGCTGTCTTCAGAAAGGGAGGTCGCCACGACCACCTGAGAGGGTAGCGGACGGCATCCCTTGCGGCTGTATGTCTGGAGCTGGCGACAGGAATCGAACCTGCAACCGCCTGATTACAAATCAGGTGCTCTGCCAGTTGAGCTACGCCAGCACGGTAACGCAGCGCATATCATAACACATTTTGCGCTCAGTTTCAATGTACGGGAGGGCGCAGGCCCTCCGGGGATGATCAGTGGCAGCCGCAGGCCTTGCGGTGCCTGTGGATGGGTAGTACGGGTGTCTGAACCGGCGGCGTGTGGATCGTGGCGATACAGCGGGTCCCGGGGATGATCCAGGAGACCGGGCAGCTGACCACATTGATGGCCTGGCCGGGCGTGCGGAAGGTCACGGGCGTACAGTCGACGGTTACGCTGCCGATCGGAATCAGCCGCCGCTGGCGCCGGCGGTGACGGTGGTGGTGGCCGTCATGGCCGCCGTGGTGGTTATGGTGGTGGTCATGGTGGCCGTGATGGTCATGGCCACCGCGGTGGTCATGGTGACCGTGGCCGTGGTACCCATCCCACCGGTCGCCTCCGTCCTGGTCGTGGCGGCCGTTCCAGCCGTGACCGCCGCAGCCGCAGTCCCGATCGTCCTCCAGGTCCGCGCACAGGCCGGAACGCCGGTCGTGGTCGTCCCTCCAGCTCATCCTCTCCCCTCCTTCCCTCCCTCCAGCGTATGATCGACACCCCGCCCTTGACATAAAAGAAAAAGGCCGCCCCTGCGGCCTAGTTTTGCCCTCTCTCCAGTGACTGGTTCCGGTTCTCTAAGTACCGCTCCAGCTTGCGCTTTACCCGCTGCAGGGCGTTGTCGATGGACTTGACGTGCCGGTGCAGCTCCACGGCGATCTCGTGGTAGGACTTCCCGTCGAGGTAGCTCATCAGCACCTTCCATTCGAGGTCGCTGAGGATCTCCTCCATCTTCCCCTCGATGTCGCCGAACTCTTCACGGCTGATGATCAGCTCCTCGGGGTCGGTCACCTTCGAGCCCGAGATCACGTCCAACAGCGTTCGGTCGGAGTCGTCGTCGTAAATCGGCTTGTTCAGCGAAACGTAGGAGTTCAGGGGGATGTGCTTCTGCCGCGTGGCCGTCTTGATCGCGGTGATGATCTGCCGCGTGATGCAGAGTTCTGCAAACGCTCGGAAAGAGGACAGCTTGTCCGCCCGAAAGTCCCTGATGGCCTTGTACAGGCCGATCATGCCTTCCTGCGTGATGTCGTCCCGGTCGGCACCGATCAGAAAGTAGGAGCGAGCCTTGGCCCGCACGAAGTTCTTATACTTATTAATAAGATACTCCAGCGCTTCCGTCGACCCCTCACGGGCAAACTCCACGATGTCCTCGTCCATCATGGAGTCGTAGTCAACATACACGTTGCGCTGCGGTGTCGCCGTCACTGAGCCGTCCCCCTCTCAATTCAGTCCTAACACAACAGAAGACTACGTGCGGTTACGGCGACTACCCCACCTACGGCTGTCGCTGCACCTATGTTCGGGAATTGGAAGAGCGGCCCTTTTCACCCCTTGTCCCTCTGTGGCACTCCTAACCTGGATTATACTCGCTGCCGCGAGATAACGTCAAGGTAACACCGCCGGTAAACCGCCCTGGCGAGCCCATTTTTCGGCCTTTCCCAGGAGGGTTTTCCGCGGCGACGTCGAATAGGTAACGGAAACGCCTTTATCTTTTGGGTCGGCAAAACATTATCCGATTACAGGCGGGGGGCCGCGGCGCGGTCAACCGCTTCTGTCATTCTGCGGTGCCCACCCGCACCCGTCCCGGTCTCGGGGGATACACGTCGTGAGAGACCAGCTCCCTGCGGGCTTCCGGGCCGAGGCCCATCACCCGGTATATGCGTACCTCCACGCCGAAATACCCCTCATCCTCCACCACCCGCCGGCCCCGGGGCAGTCCGGGGTCTTCCACCTCCACCAGCTCCGGCGGCGTGAAGCGCACGTACTCTTCCTCCAGCCGGATCGGGTCGCCGGCGGACGGCCTGTCCCCGTGCAGCGTCACCTCCACCCGGGGCGGATCCTCCGGGGTCACCCGCGCCCGGATCTGCACCGGGCGGTCCAGGCTGTTGCGGAACCGGAAGTCCAGCTGCCCCCAGACCACCGTGGCGTCTCGCCCCGGGCTGATGTACTGCAGCGGCCGGTCGTGGTGGTAGCGTTCCACGATCGTCAGGCCGGCGAGCAGGGCCGCGTTGTACAGGGTCGACGTCACCTGGCAGATGCCCCCGCCGTAACCCGGCACGTACTCGCCCTGGTAGATCTCGTCCGCCAGGGCCCAGCCGTGCGCCGGGTCCCGCGGGCCCACCACGTCGTTGAACGAGAAGACCTCTCCGGGCTGCAGCACGCGGCCGTCGATCCGGGACGCGGCCAGGGCGATGTTGTGCATCCGGCCCGGGGCCAGGTTCACGATGGGCGTCTGAAACCGCGCGAGGACAAAGCGGTACGCCTGCTCCGGCACGGGCAGATCGGGTGGCGCGGGCGTACGCGGCTCGCCCGCCGCAGCCCGCCTCACCGGCGCCAGGCAGGCGATCCACAAGGCCGTGATAAGCAACAGGGCCGCCACAGACCGGCGGCCCGGCTTCGCGTTGAAGCGGATGGTCCCTCCCCCTCTTCCTCAGGCCCCCGCGCTGCGCTGGCGGCGCACCTCGTAAAGCAGGATCGCCCCGGCCACGGCGGCGTTCAGCGACGTCACGTGGCCCCGCATGGGGAGCCGGACCGTGAAGTCGCAGGTCTCCGCGACCAGCCGGCTCATCCCCCGGCCCTCGCTGCCGATGACCACCGCGAGCGGTCCGGTGAGGCGCGCCTCGTAGTAGAGTTCGTCGGCCTCCTGGTGCGTGCCCACGACCCAGTACCCTCGCTCCTTCAGCATCTCCAGGGTGCGGGCGATGTTGGTGACGCGGGCGACCGGCACGTACTCCACCGCTCCGGCCGACACCTTGGCCACCGTCTCCGTGAGCCCGACGGCCCGCCGCTCAGGGATGATCACGCCGTGCACGCCGGCCGCGTCCGCCGTGCGCAACAGCGAGCCCAGGTTCTGCGGGTCCTCGATGCCGTCCAGCACCAGGAGAAGCCCGTCCTCCCCCGAGGCCGCCGCCCGCTCCAGCACCTCGTCCAGGTCGTAGTACCGGTGTGCGGCGGCCAGCGCGATGACCCCCTGGTGATTCCGGCCGCGGGCCATCGCGTCCAGCCGCTCCCGGGCCACCTCCTGCACGATGACCCCCTGGCTCCGGGCCAGGGCGATGACCTCCCGGATCGAGCCCTCCCGGGCTCCCTTTGCCACCAGGATCCGGTTGATGGTCCGCCCCGACCGGAGCGCCTCCAGCACGGGGTTCCGTCCTTCGATCTGTCCAGACACGAGCTCAGTCTCCTTCGGGTTCAGTCTGCCCGGCCCCGCCGGCGGGAATGCGCCGCCGGCGGTAGTGCTCGACGACGAAATCGTACGGGTTCTCCTCGTCCCGCGGGTGGGGCGTGCTCCCCACCAGCTCCCACTCGTCCTCGGACCACGCCGGGAAGAACGCGTCCCCTTCGAAGTCGTGGTCAATGCGGGTGAGGATCATCTCGTCCGCATGAGGCAGGAACTGGCGGTACACCTCCGCGCCGCCGATGACATAGAGCGGCCTGCGGTCCTGCAGCAGCTCCGCGACGCTGTGGCGCACCTCGCATCCCGGCGCCCGGAAGCCCGGGTCCCGGGTAAGCACGATGTTGGTCCGCCCCTTCAGGGGGCCGCCGATCGACTCGTAGGTCCTGCGTCCCATCACCACCGCCTTGCCCATGGTGGTGCGGCGGAAGTGGCGCATCTCCGCCGGCAGCCGCCAGGGCAGGCGGCCCTCCCGGCCGATGGCGCGGTTCCTGCCCATCGCCGCCACCAGGGTGATCATGTCGACAGCTCCCCGCGGATCGGCGGGTGGTGCTTGTAGTCCACCAGCTGGATGTCGTCCATCGTGAACTGGTCGATCTCCCTGACCTCGGGGTTCAGCCAGAGCCTGGGCAGCGGGTACGGCTCCCGCGTGAGCTGCAGCCGTACCTGGTCCAGGAGGTTGCGGTAGATGTGCACGTCGTTCAGGTAATGCGTGTACGTGCCCACCGCCAGCCCGGTCACCTGCGCCACCATGTGCAGCAGCAGCGAGTAGCTGGCGATGTTGAAGGGCACTCCCAGGAACAGGTCGGCGCTGCGCTGCCACACGGCCAGGTGCAGCCTGCCGTCCTTCACGTGGAACTGGAACGGCCCGTGGCAGGGCGGCAGGGCCATCGCCTCCAGGTCGGCGACGTTCCAGGGGCTGACGACCAGCCGCCTGGAGTTGGGATGGGGCCGCTCCGGGTCGGCGGCGATCTCCCGGATCTGCTGGATGACCCAGGCGATCTGGTCGTAGGTCCTGCCGTCCGCGCCCTCCCACGCCCGCCACTGCTTGCCGTAGATCGGCCCGAGCTTCCCGCCGTTGCGGGCCGCGTCCTTGTCCCAGATGTGGCATCCCCGCTCGTGCAGGAACTCCAGGTCGGTCCGGCCCGCGAGGAACCAGAGCAACTCGGCCTTCACGGAGTTGAAGAACAGCTTCTTGGTGGTCAGGGCGGGAAACCCTTCCTTGAAGTCGTGCTTCAGCATGCGGCCGAAGACGCCCACCGTCCCCATGCCGGTCCGGTTGGGCGTCCAGCGGCCCTCGGCGATCTCCTGCTCGTTCTCCGCCAGGATCTCCCGGCAGAGTTCCAGGTACTGGATCTCGATGTTCAATCCCGACCCCCCCGGGCCAGAAACCTTAATTAACTAGAACTAATTCTGCCCCGGGATCCTTCTTCCTGTCACGAAAACCAGGCGCAGGCGCGCCGACATGGCGGCGCAGCCTGCGCCGTTTACTGGCCACGCTCGATAATGTCGGCCGCGGCCTGGAGAACCTCCGACAGCCGCTCCGCCTGCCCGGCCAGGTACAGGTACCCCACCAGCGCCTCAAAGCCGGTGGAGGCGGCGTACTCCGCCGGATCCGCCGACTTCGGGGCCCCGTGTCCCTTCGCGTTGCGCCCCCGGCGCACCACGTCCTGCTCCTGCTCCGTGAGCGCGGGCATGAGGTGGTGGAGGATCGCCGCCTGGGCGGTGGCCTGCACGTAACGCAGGGCATGCCGGTGCAGGTCGTTCACCCGCACGTAGCCCCGCTCCAGCAGCCGCTCCCGCACGAACGCCTCGTAGAGGGCGTCGCCGAGGTAGGCCAGGGTCAGCGGCGGCAGGGTGAGCGGGTTGGCCAGCCTCATGCGCGCCGCCACCGGACGCCCTGCGGGGTGTCCTCCAGGATGATGCCCATCGCGCGAAGCTGATCCCGGATCCGGTCGGCCTCGGCAAAGTTCCGCGCCTTCCTCGCCTCCTGCCGGGCGGCGATCAGCGCCTCGATCTCGGCGTCCAGTTCCTGCGGCTGCGCCTTGCGCTCCAGCAGGCCCAGCACCCCGGCCAGCTCCCGGAGCAGGGCCAGCCCGCCCTCGGCGAAGGCCGCGGAGGCGCCGGGCTTCACCCGGCTGTTCAGCTCCCGGCTCAGGTCAAAGATGACGGCCAGGCCCTCGGCCGTGTTGAAATCGTCGTCCATGGCGGCGACGAAGCGCTCGCGCGCCTGGGAGAGCTCGGCCAGCACCGCCTGCTCCTCCGCGGTCATCTCCGCGCGCGGGGCCGTCTTCGCCAGGTGCTCCAGGTTCGCCACGGTATTGTACAGCCGCTCCAGGGCGCGCCTGGTGTCCTCCATCAGCTGGTCGCTGAAGGAGAGCTGCGTGCGGTAATGCGCCGACAGGAGGAACATGCGGACGACCTCGCCGTCGTAGCGCTTCAGGATGTCCCGCACCGTGAAAAAGTTGCCCACCGACTTGGACATCTTGGCGCCGTCGATCATCAGGTGGGCGTTGTGCATCCAGTACCGCGCGAAGGGCTTGCCCGTCACCGCCTCCGACTGGGCGATCTCGTTCTCGTGGTGCGGGAACGTCAGGTCCTCGCCCCCGGCGTGGATATCGATCGTGTCGCCCAGGTACTTGCGGGCCATGGCCGAGCACTCGATGTGCCAGCCAGGCCTGCCGGGGCCCCACGGGGCCGGCCAGGCGGGCTCCCCGGGCTTCTGCCCCTTCCACAGGGCGAAGTCGAAGGGGTGTTCCTTGCGGTCGTCGGGATCGACCCGCTCCGACGCGCCGGCGACAAGTTCCTCCAAATTCTTGTGGGATAGCTTGCCGTAGTCGGGGCTTGTCGTCACCCGGAAGTACACGTCGCCGCCCTCGACAACGTAGGCGTGGCCCTTGTCGATGAGCTGTTGAATCATGGCGATCTGCTCGTCGATGAGCGCGGTGGCCCGGGGATGCACGTCCGCGGGGCGAACGCCCAGGGCGCCGGCATCGGCAAAGTAGGCCTGGATCATCTCCTCGGCCAGCTCGGAGACGGTGATGCCCCGCTCCCGGGCCCGCTTGATCATGCGGTCATCGATGTCGGTGAAGTTCTGAACGAAGGTGACCTGATAGCCCCGGTACTCCAGGTACCGTCGAACCGTGTCGAAGACGACGAAGTTGCGGGCGTTGCCGATGTGAAAGTAGTCGTAGACGGTCGGTCCGCAGTTGTAGAAACGGACCTTGCCCGGTTCGAGAGGGACGAAGTCTTCCTTCTTCCGGGTCAGATCATTGTAGATGCGGATGCCCATGCGCCAAACCCTCCTGTAATCTGCGCAGCGCCCGGTTCTCCTCCTCCAGCCGCTCGATGCGCTGGGCCAGCTTGTCGATCTGGCGCTGCATCTGGTCAAACATGTTTGCGATCGGATCGGGCATGTGGATCATGTCCAGCTGGTCCGTGCGCACGCCGTTCTGCACCACGACCCGGCCCGGGTTGCCGACGACGGTGGAGTTGGGCGGCACCTCCCGCAGTACTACGGCGCCGGCGCCGATGCGGCTGTTGGCCCCCACCGTGAACGAGCCCAGGATGCGGGCGCCGGTGCCGATCACCACGTTGTCCCCGATCGTCGGGTGCCGCTTGCCCTTCTCCTTGCCGGTGCCGCCCAGGGTCACGCCCTGGTAGATGGTCACATTGTTGCCCACCTCTGCGGTCTCGCCGATGACGACGCCGCAGCCGTGGTCGATGAAGACGCCTTCCCCGATCTTGGCGCCGGGGTGAATCTCGATCTGGGTGAAAAAACGGGAGATCTGAGAGATCACACGGGCCAGGAGTTTGAAGTTCCGCTGCCACAGCCAGTGTGCCACCCGGTGGGCCCAGATCGCCTTCAGTCCCGGATAGCAGAGCAGCACCTCCAGCACGGAACGCGCCGCCGGATCCCGCTCGAAGACCGCCTCGATGTCCCGCCGAAGCCGCTTGAACAGGCTGAACATGGCTCTCCCTCCCCCGAAACAGCGAAAAGCCCGCCTCTGTCGGCCAGAGGCGGGCAATCCCCGCGGTTCCACTCTGATTGGGCGCCTCGCCATGCGCCCCGCTCTCTCGGGTGCCAACACACCCTGTGCCGGATAACGGTGGCCTTCCGTGGGCGCCTAGCGGCCGCGGCACACCTGCCGCGCCCGTTCGGACCCCGGCTCCCGGGCGCATCTTCCCTGCGCTCGCCAGACCTCCGCTTGCAGCCTGTGGCGGTGGCTCTCTGTACAGGCTCCCGCAGGTACTTCTCCCGTTCGCTGCCTTTACGTTTGCTCTGATTTTACGGGGGGGCGCCGAAGATGTCAAGCGGGGTCCCTCACCGCCCGGCGATGAGGGCGACCGCATAGGCGGCGATGCCCTCTTCGCGACCGACGAAGCCCATCTGCTCGTTGGTCGTGGCCTTGATGCTGACCCGGCGCGGCTCGACGCCCAGCACGGCGCCGATCCGCTCCCGCATCGCCGGCACGTAGGGCCCGATCTTCGGCCGCTCGGCCACCACGGTGATGTCGCAGTTTACGGGCCGGTAACCCTCCTCGGCCAGCAGACCCACCACCCGGCGGAGCAGGTCCAGGGAGTTGGCCCCCGCCCACGCCCGGTCCGTCGGCGGAAAGTGCGTGCCGATGTCTCCCAGCCCGGCGGCCCCGAGCAAGGCGTCCATGAGGGCGTGCAGGGCCACGTCCGCGTCGGAGTGCCCCTCCAAGCCCCGCTTGCTGGGGATCTCCACGCCGCCCAGGACCAGCGGCCTCCCGGGGACCAGCCGGTGAACGTCGTAACCGAAGCCGATCAGCATTGTCGCGCCTCCTCCTCCAGCAGCAGCTCCGCCAGGCGGAAGTCCGTCGGCGTGGTCAGCTTGAGGTTGCCCGGATGGCCCCGGTAGACCCGCACGGGCACGCCGATGCGCTCCACCAGCGACGCGTCGTCCGTGCCCAGGAAACCGTCCGCGATCGCCTGTCGGAAGGCACGCACCAGCACATCAGCCCAAAACACCTGCGGGGTCTGCACCGCCCACAGCGTCGACCGGTCCGGCGTCGCCACCACCACGCCGTCCGGCCCCACCTGCTTGATGGTATCCTGCACGGGCACCGCGACCACCTGGGCCGGATGGTCGGCCGCCGCCTGAAGCACGCCCTCCAGCACGTCGGCGGTGAGCAGGGGGCGGGCGGCGTCGTGGACGGCGACGATGCGGGGGCGGGAATGGACCGCCTGCAGGGCGGCCCACACCGAATCCTGCCGCTCCGCGCCGCCCTGGACGATGCGCGTCACCTTGGGCATGTGGCCCACCAGAGCGCGGGTCGCCTCCACGTCGCCCGCGGCGATGACGATCTCGTCCACCAGGGGGCACTCGCTGAACCGCCTCACGGTGCGCACCAGCACCGGCTCGCCGCGGAGGGGGAGGAACTGCTTGGCAGTTCCTCCCCCCATGCGCCTGCCCGACCCTGCGGCCGGGATGATCACGCTGACCGGGACCTGCAGCCCCCCTGCCTGAATGCTCACGGCGCCACCTTCTCCACCGTTACCTTCGGCTTGGCGAAGATCATGCGGCCGGCTGCCGTCTGGATGACCGACGTGACCAGCACGTCGATGGTGTCTCCGATGTAGCGCTTGCCGCCGTCCACCACGATCATCGTGCCGTCGTCCAGGTACCCGACGCCCTGGCCAGGTTCCTTTCCGTCCTTCACCACGGAGACGGTCATCTCCTCCCCGGGCAGGACGATCGGCTTCAGGGCGTTGGCCAGCTCATTGATGTTGAGCACCCGGACGCCCTGCAGCCCGGCCACCTTGTTCAGGTTGAAGTCGTTGGTGACGACGACGCCGCCCAGCATCTTTGCCAGCTTGAGCAGCTTGATGTCCACCTCGGCCGCGTCGATCTCGCCCTCGTAGATGCGCACATCCGCGCCCGGCAGCTTCTGGATCTCGCTCAGAATGTCGAGCCCCCGCCGGCCCCGGTTGCGCTTCAGCACATCCGGGGAGTCGGCGATGTGGCGCAGCTCCTCCAGGACCACGGAAGGGACGACCAGCGGCCCCTCCAGGAAGCCGGCCGCCACGATGTCGGCGATCCGGCCGTCGATGATGACCGAGGTGTCCAGGATCTTCGGCCGGCTGACCCCCCGGTACTCCTGGTGCTTGCTATGGGCCTGCGAGCCCGCGGCATGCTCCTTCCTGGCCGAGCGGCTGAAGATGGAGGAAAAGGCCTCGCTTACCTCCTCCCGCTTGCGGGTGGTCACCGTCATGCCGAGGTAGCCGAAGATCACCGCGCTGAGAACCGAGATCACACCGCCGAACAGCGGAATCTTGCCCGTAAAGACGCTGAGAAGGGCCGCAATCAACAGCCCGCTTATGAGTCCAACAGATCCCAGTATGATATCGATGAATGCAGTACGAGCCAGCCGGCCTTCAAGCCAGGTCACGAATGGGTAGAGTCCGAAGCCCACCAGACCGCCCACCAGACTGCCGACGGCGAAGAACAGAAGGGTAAAGCCCCAGTGCTCCGGAACCGAGAGCAGAAGCGCCACGCTCTCGCGCCAGAGGAACGTGGAGCCGAAACCGCTCAGGACGCCCGCGATGGTCAGCACGATCCGCAGGTTCTTTCTCAACACCATTCACCTCCTTCTGCAGATTGGGAGGGCGTTCAGCCCGGATCCGCGCCCCCCTGTTTATGAGACGAACCAGAGAAGGTGCAGGTTCGCACCCCGACCCGAACAGTTGGCGAAAGGCGAGGGGCGCCGGACACCCGGCGCCGCCTCACTGGGCGAGAACGCGGTCCAAAAGCGAGCTGGCCTGTTCCAGCTCCAGGCCTCGGATCAACACGATCTCGGACAGGAGGATCTGCCGCGCGCTGTCCAGCATCTTGCGTTCCCCCGTGGACAGCCCCTTCTCCCGCTCTCGCTGAGACAGCGTACGCACGACCTCGGCCAGTGCGAGGACGTCGCCGCTGCGGATCTTCTCCATGTTCATCCGGTAGCGGTGGTTCCAGTTCTTCTCCGCCTGGGTCGGCCGGGATCGCAGCACCTCCAGCACCTGCTGGAAGACCTGCTCGGACATCACCGCGCGCAGCCCCGTGCTCTGCGGACCGTCGCAGGGCACAAGCACCTGCATGTCGGCCACCGGCAGCCGCAGGACGTAGTAGCGCTTCCGCTCCCCCAGCACCTCCCGGTCCTCGATGGCCTCGATGATGCCGGCGCCGTGCATCGGGTACACGACCTTGTCGCCCACCTGGAACACCGGATCACCCCCACCTGCTCCCGTGCCCCGCGGCAGCGAAACCCTCCGCCCGTGCTCAGCTTACCAGACACGCACGACCTTTGTCAAGAAAAGTTTAATTATATGATGTTTGATTCGCTGGTGTCAATAGCCAAGAGAATCGTCTGACAACCACGAAGGCATGAACCTGACGGACTCCTGGCTTGACGCCCCCGGGGGCCAGCCGTACAATGGGAGCAGCAACGGGGCTATAGCTCAGTTGGGAGAGCGCGTGAATCGCACTCACGAGGTCGGGGGTTCGAGTCCCCTTAGCTCCACCAAACCGAGGGCGGAGGCCAGCCCCTCCGCCCTCCATTGTTTGCCAGACGCCGCCGTTTGTCCCCGTCGTGCCCCTCTGCTACAATAGAACCAGCCAGGAACCGTCAACCGGCGTCGCATTCCCGGGCACCCCTGGCCCGCGACGGGACTGAGAGGTGAGTCTTCGATGAAGGACCTGCTGTGCGACCAGTTTCAGGAAACGGTGAGCGAGTGCCTCATCCGTCACCGCAGCGTGCTGGATATCATGGCGAAGTACCAGGAGTCCAACGCCCGCGTCAACCGGGCGCTCACGAAGTCGGTGACCTCCTGCGGCTGCATCGAGATTCACGGCACCAAGCAGCGCTACCCCCAGGACGCGACGCTGGAACAGCTGCGGGATCACGCGATGGAGCACATCACCGGCAAGCTGTGCGACCACTGCCGCGAGGTGATCGAGGCGGAGATCGGCAACAACCTCTTCTACCTCGCCGCGCTGTGCAACGTGCTCGACCTCAACCTCTACGACGTCCTGTTGAAGGAGCACAAGAAGCTGAGCGCCCTGGGACTGTACAACTTCGCGGACTGACCCGGCAGGCAAGACACAGGAAAATGGCCCGAGCCAGGCTGCTCGGGCTTTTTTCGTTGGCGCTACAGCTGCCGCTCCAGGGCGAACTGCATCCGCATCCGGCGCAGCCCCTCCTGGATCGCCCGCGCCCGCACCTCGCCGATGCCCTCCACGTCGTCCAGCTCCTCCAGCGAGGCGGCGAGCACGCGCTGCAGCCGGCCAAACCGGGCCACCAGGTTCTCAATGACAGCGGCGGGCAGCCGGGGGATGCGCCGGAGCATGCGGTAGCCCCGGGCACCCAGGGGGCTGTCCAGCGCGCCGGCGCCCAGCAGCCGGGCGACGGCTGCCAGGTCCTGCAGCTCCTCGTACGTCCACTCGGCCATCTGCTGCCGAAGCACCGCCGCGTGCTGAGGGTCATCGGTGCTGGCGTAGTCGCGGATGATGAGCAGCCCCTCCGCCGCCACGCCGGCCAGCAGCTCCTCCAGCTGCATCGCCACCAGCCGGCCCTCCGTGCCCAGCTCGACGATGTACCGCTCGATCTCCTTCCCGATGCGCAGCAACATCTCGGTGCGCTGCACCACCAGCGCCACATCCAGTGCGCTGACCATGTCGTCCAGCTCCAGCGCGGAGAGGCGGGCCACCGCCTGGTCCCGGACCAGCTTGTACTTCTCCAGGGTCTGCAGGGCCTGGTTGGCCTTGGTCAGGACCACGGCGAAGTCCCGCAGGATGTACTTCATCGGGCCCTTGTACAGCGTGATCAGGTCCCGGCGCTGGGAGATGGAGATCACCAACTCGCCGGTCTGCCGGGCCACCCGCTCCGCCGTGCGGTGGCGGGTGCCCGTCTCGCTGGTGGGGATCGACGGGTCGGGCACCAGCATGGCGTTCGCATAGAGGATGCGCTGGGCGTCCCGGGTGAGGATGATCGCCCCGTCCATCTTGGCCAGCTCGTACAGCCGCGTGGGCGTGAACTCGCAGTCCAGGCGGAAACCCCCGTCCACGAGCGCCAGGACCTCCGGGGAGTCGCCGACGACGATCAGCGACCCGGTCCTGGCCAGCAGGATGGACTCCAGCCCCTCCCGCAGCGCGGTGCCGGGGGCGAGTTGCTGCAGCACCTGCCAGAAGCCGCTTCGGTCCTCCATCCCCGCACCCCCTGCGCGCGGCTCAGCGGCCCAGGGCCGCCTCGAGTCCTTCCATCACTGTCTCCACGCCGACCAGTTCCACGTCGGTCTTCATGCTTAGGCTACGGAGGTTCGCCCGTGGCAATACCATGCGGTCGAAACCCATCTTCTCGGCCTCGCGAATGCGCTGGTCGATGCGGGACACCGCCCGCACCTCGCCGGCCAGCCCGACCTCGCCCACGACCACCGTACGCGGGTCGGGAGGCTGGTCCCGGAAGCTGGAGGCCAGGGCCACCGCCAGGGCCAGGTCGATCGCGGGCTCCGCCAGCCGCACCCCGCCCGCCACCTTGACGTAGGCGTCATGGTTGCCCAGCAGCAGTCCCACCCGCTTCTCCAGCACCGCGATGATCAGCTGCAGCCGGTTCAGGTCGATGCCCTCCGCGGTCCGCCGCGGCGTCACGAAGGTGGACGCGCTCACCAGCGCCTGCACCTCCACCAGGAGCGGCCGGGTGCCCTCCATCGCCGGCATGACCACGGAGCCCGCCACCTCCACCGGCCGCTCCGCCAGGAACAGCTGGGAGGCGTTGCCGACCGGCGCCAGGCCCGCGTCCCGCATCTCGAAGATGCCAATCTCATTCGTGGAGCCGAAGCGGTTTTTCACCGCGCGCAGGATCCGGAAGCTGGCGTGCCGGTCGCCCTCGAAGTAGAGAACGGTGTCCACGATATGCTCCAGTACCCGCGGGCCGGCCAGGGAGCCCTCTTTGGTGACGTGGCCCACGATAAAGATGGCGAGGTTCTGCCCCTTCGCCACCCGGAGCAGCTGGGCGGCGCACTCCCGCACCTGGCTGACGGAGCCGGGGGCGGAAGGCAGGTCGGGGCGGAAGACCGTCTGGATGGAGTCGACGATGAGCAGCCGGGGGGCCACCTGGGCCGCGTGGTGCGCGATGGCCTCCAGGTTCGTCTCGGCCAGCACCAGAAGGCGCGGGTGGATGGTCCCCAACCGGTCGGCCCGCATCCGGATCTGCCTGGCGGACTCCTCGCCGGAGGCATAGAGCACGGTGCCGTGCTGCCGGGCCACGCCGGCCGCCAGCTGCAGCAGCAGGGTCGACTTGCCGATGCCCGGGTCGCCGCCCACCAGCACGAAAGAGCCGGGCACGATGCCGCCGCCCAGCACCCGGTCCAGCTCGTCCATGCCCGTCTCCAGCCGCTGCGCGTCCTCGGTCTCCACCTCCCCGATCGTCAGCGGCGGCCCGCCCGTGCCCGGGTCAGACGTCAGCAGGCCCCGCCCGCCCGGCGGGTTCACGGGCTCCTCCACCATGGTGTTCCAGGCACCGCAGCCGGGGCACCGCCCCATCCACCGCGGCGACTCGTAGCCGCACTCCTGACAAAAGAAGGCGCTCCTGGACTTCGCCAACGCCACTGCCTCCCCGTCGTCCTCGGTCCGGTCTTGTTTCGGGGCGAGGCCCGCCCCCTCCTGCACGCGGCGCGCCGGCGCCCCGGATGCGCGCGGCAGGGGCTGTCCGCCCGTCGCCCGCGGCGCGCAGCGAGGACCGCCCCGCGGACGACACGGGACCCGTGAGTGCAGATCAGGCGCGCAGCGCCTGCTGCGCCCGGCGGGAGACGGCCAGGATCGCCTGCCAGATCTCCCGGACCTCCTCGCCGGCCAGCTCGTCCCCGGCCAGGCCGGCCAGCCGGTCGATGAGCGCGTGCTCGCGGTCCTCCTGCAGGACGGGCAGCCCGGCGCCGCGCTTCAGCTGCCCCACCCGGCGCGCCGCCGCCATGCGGCGCAGGAGCAGGTCCAGGATCCGCTCGTCCAGCCGGTCGATCTCCTCCCGGCACGCGTCGATGCTCTCCAGGGCAGAGGCCGGGAGCAGCTCCAGACGGGCCATCAGCCGGCTGAACTGCTCGAAGTTCAGCTGCTGCGCGGCGTCCGAGAGCGCCCGGTCGGGGTCGGGGTGCACCTCGATCATCAGGCCGTCCATGCCTGCCGCCAGCGCCGCCAGGGACAGCGGCTCGATCAGGTCCCTGCGGCCCGCGGCATGGCTCGGGTCGACGATCACCGGCAGCCCGGAGCGCGCCCGGGCCAGGATCGCCGTGCTCAGGTCCAGCGTGTTGCGGGTGGAGGTCTCAAAGGTTCGGATGCCCCGCTCGCACAGGATCACCTGGTCGTTGCCGGACTCCAGGATGTATTCCGCCGCGGCCAGCCACTCCTCCAGCGTCGCGCTCAGCCCCCGCTTCAGCAGCACCGGTTTGCCGGCCCGCCCCACCTGCTTCAGCAGGGCGAAGTTCTGCATGTTGCGGGACCCCACCTGGAGCACGTCCGCATACTCCGCCACCAGGTCGATCTGCGCGGTGTCCATGACCTCGGTCACCACCGGCAGCCCCGTCTCCGCGCGGGCCACGGCGAGGAGCCGCAGCCCCTCCTCGCCCAACCCCTGGAACGAGCGGGGCGAGGTGCGGGGCTTGAACGCGCCGCCCCTGAGGGCCGTGGCGCCCGCGGCCTTGACCGCCCGGGCGGCGGCGACGATCTGCTCCTCGCTCTCCACGCTGCACGGTCCCGCGATGATCATCGGGCGGCCTGAGCCCAGCCGCAGGCCTGCAAACCGTCCGGCCACCGTGCGCTTCGTCTCTGCAGTCAGACCTTCGACCATGCTCATCCGCCTCCTTGTCCCAATGAAAAAGCTCCCGTCCCGGTAAGGGACGAGAGCGCCGCTCCCGTGGTACCACCCTTCTGAGCCGCCCAAGCGGCGACCCGCTCGATCTGCAGGTGCGGAAGAGCAGAGCTCTTCGACACCGCTCCCGGATAACGGCGGGAGGGCCGGCCTGGCCTACTGGGCCGCAAGGCTCTGCGACCGTTCAGCCGGCAGCTCCCGAGGGAACTTCGGCGGGGACCGCCATGGCGGCGCTTCCAGTCTGCGGCGCCGCCTCCCTGGATGGCCTTCCGTCCGCTTACTTTCCTCGTTCATCGCCGTTTCGTATTTGACGCTCATTCTAGCCGTTGCCCGTACGTCCGTCAAGAGGAAACTCCGGCTTGTCCGAAAACGGAACCGCCGTGGCCGCAGGCTACAACCGGCGCAGCCCGGCGGTCTCCACCCCGCCGGTGCGCAGCAGCTCCTCCACCCGTGCGCAGTCCGCCCAGGCGAAGCGCAGCGCGAACCCGCAGTCGCTGGAGAACTGCCGGGGCGTCGGGATGAGCTTGACGGCCAGCCCCGCCGCCTTCAGCCGTTGCTCAGCCTTCAGCGCCATCGATGTCGTGTGGAAGAGCGCCACGCCGTAGTCCATCCCATCACGCCCCCTCGGCAAGCCGGCGGACCGCCGCCACCGCCCGCGCGATCTGCTCCGGGGTGTTGAAAGGCCCCGGGGACAGCCGCACCGTCCCCTGCGGGAACGTGCCCAGGGTCCGGTGGGCCACCGGGGCGCAGTGCAGCCCGACGCGGGCGAGGATCCCGAACTCCTCGTCCAGCCGTCCGCCCACCTCCGACACCGTGCGCCCCTCGACGGTGAAGGAGACCACCGCGACCCGCTGGCTGAAGTCCGCCGGGCCGTACAGCCGCACGCCAGGGATCTCCGAGAGCCCCTCCCAGAGCTGCCGGGCGAGCTGCCGTTCCCGCCGGCCGATTTCCTCCGGCCCGCCCAGTTCTGCCAGCGCCTGAATCCCGGCGCCCAGGCCGGCGATGCCCACGAAGTTGACCGTGCCGGCCTCGAACCGGTCCGGCAGGTCCGGCGGCTGCCTCTCCATTGCCGAGCGGGATCCCGTCCCGCCACGCACCAGCGGCTTCATCTCGGCCGCGTTGACCCGCTCGCCCAGGATGAGCCCGCCGGTGCCGGTGGGGCCCAGAAGCCCCTTGTGGCCGGTGAACGCCAGCAGGTCGATGCCCATGGCCGTCATGTCGATGGGCACGCTGCCGGCGCTCTGCGCCGCGTCCACCAGCACCAGCGCACCGGCCCGGCGCGCGATGGCGGCGGCTTCGGCCACGGGACAGAGGGTGCCGGTGACGTTGCTGGCGTGGTTCAGGACCACCATCCGGGTGGGAGCGGCCTCCACCGCCCGCCGGAACGCCTCCAGGTCCAGTTGCCCCTCGGCGTCGCAGGGGGCGATGACCACCTCGATCCCCAGCTCCTCCAGGTCGCGCAGGGGCCGGATGACGGCGTTGTGCTCCATGCCCGTACAGACCACCCGGTCGCCGGGGGACAGCAGGCCCCCCAGGGCCAGGTTGACGGCCATGGTGCCGTTGTGGGTGAAGATGACCCGGAGGGGATCGGTCGCCCCGAAGAGCGCCGCCACCGCCTGCCGCACCGCCCAGACCCGCCGGCTGGCGGCGAGCGACAGCCGGTGCCCGGAGCGGCCGGGGTTGCCGGCCTCGTTTTCCAGGCACTCGGCCATCGCCCGCGCCACCGCCGCCGGCTTGGGCCACGAGGTGGCGGCGTTGTCCAGGTAGATGACCTCGAGGCTCATGCCGCCGACCGGGACTGGTCCTCACCCGCCGCCGTGTCCCGCATGGTGAAGCCCAGGACCACCACGATGATCAGGCCGATGATCACCGCCGCCGGCCCGTAGGGGGAAGGACCCGCCGCCGAGCTGGCCAGGTTGAAGTTGTGCGCCAGGGCGGTGCCGGTCAGCAGGCCGAAGATGAAGACCGCCGCGTCGGTGTCGCCCTCGCCGGAGAGGAAGAGCTGCCGGCCGGGGCAGCCGCCGCCCAGCGTGAAGGCCAGGCCGGAGAGCAGCATGCCCATGAAGTTCCACAGGCCGTCCGTGTGGGCGATGGGCTGGTTGGCAAAGCCGGGGTGGAACTGGCCCAGGGCCAGGTTCGTCACCATAGCGGCGGCGATAAGGGCGATGACGCCCGTGAACAGCTTGGTGTCACGCAGCATGAAGAGATTTCTGAACGCCCCCACCGAACAGAAGCGGCTCCGCTGCCCCAGGTACCCGATGACCAGGGCGAACAGGAGCGAGATCCACCAGGCGGCGTGCTGCGAGCCCGGACCGCTGGTGCTGAAGAAGATCGGGCCGACCGGGTTCCCGTCGGCGTCCCGCCCGAACAGCGGCGCCGCCAGGAGGAGCACCAGGAGGCCGACCATGGCCGCCGGCATGATCCAGCCGGTGACCGGCGCCATCGGCTTGCTCTTGCCCAGGCTGTAGCCCCGGCGCAGGAAGAAGGTGGCCGCCCAGATGCCGGCGGCGAAGCCGAGGACGCCGACGACGGCGTTCCAGTCGCCGCCGCCGATGCGCAGGAAGGCCCGCCACGGACAGCCCAGGAAGACCAGCGCGCCGATCGCGGCGATGATGCCCATGATGTACCGCACCAGCGGCGAGGAGCCGCCCCGGGCCCGCCACTCGCCGGCGCTCAGCGCGGCGATGGTCGCACCCAGAACCATGCCGATGATCTCGGGCCGGATGTACTGCACGGCCGCGGCCCGATGCAGCCCGAGGGCACCTGCGATGTCACGGGTGAAACAGGCGACGCACACCCCCATGTTCCCGGGGTTGCCCAGCTTCACCAGGACGGGCGCCAGGATCCCAACGACAATGCCGGTGAGGATCACGCCCCACCTCCCTGACCAGAGACGATTCAGCGACACAACTCATACGCCTCCCTTAAATATGGTTGATAGTAAACTTTGACATCGCATACCCAACTCCTTCATGGTGAAAAATGCGAACGGCGCCGGCCCCCGTCCGGGGGACCGGCGCCGCCGTGCCAGACCGGCCGGACGCCGCATCAGGGCTGGGCAGACTCGCCGCTGCCGACGCCCACCGACGCCGCCGAGGGCTCGGTGCGCTTGAACACGATCTTGCCCTCCGCGTCGGTGTCCACGTACACCTGCTCGCCGTACTTGAACGGCTGCCGCAGCATCTCCTCGGAGAGCGGGTCCTCCACCAGCCGCTGGATGGCCCGGCGCAGCGGGCGGGCGCCGAACTTCTCGTCGTAGCCCTCCGCGACCAGCTTCTCCAGGGCGGAGTCGGAGAGGGCCAGCTCCACGCCCTGCTCCTTCAGCCGGTCGGCCACCTTCTTGACCTCCAGCCGCACGATCTCCTTCAGGTGATCCTTGTTCAGGCTGTGGAAGATGATGATCTCGTCGAGCCGGTTGAGGAACTCGGGCCGGAAGAGCCGCTTGACCTCGTCCATCACCCGGGCCTTCATCCGCTCGTACCGCTCCTTCTCGTCCTCCTGGACGGTGAAGCCCAGCTTCTTGTCGCCCTGGATGGCCTGGGCGCCCGCGTTGGAGGTCATGATGATCACGGTGTTGCGGAAGTCCACGGTGCGGCCCTTGGCCTCGGTCAGCCGGCCGTCCTCCAGCACCTGCAGCAGGATGTTGAAGACCTCGGGGTGCGCCTTCTCGATCTCATCGAGCAGCACCACGCAGTAAGGCCGCCGCCGGACGGCCTCGGTCAGCTGGCCGCCCTCCTCGTACCCCACGTACCCGGGCGGCGCGCCCACCAGCCGGGAGGTGGTGTGCCGCTCCATATACTCGGACATGTCGATGCGGACCATCGCGTCCTCGTCGCCGAAGAGCGCCTCCGCCAGGGCCTTGGCCAGGTGGGTCTTGCCCGTGCCCGTCGGGCCCAGGAAGATGAAGGAGCCGATGGGCCGCTTCGGATCCTTCAGGCCGGCGCGGGCCCGCCGGATGGCCCGGGCCACCGCCGCCACCGCCTCGTCCTGGCCGACCACCTTCTCGTGCAGCACCTTCTCCAGGTTGAGCAGCCGCTGGGACTCGTCCATCGTCAGCTTTGTCGCGGGGATGCCCGTCCACTGAGAGACGATGGTGGCGATGTCCTCCTCGGTCACCACGCACTTGGCGGTGACCTTCTTCTGCTGCCACTCGTTCTTCTGCCGCTCCAGCTCCTCCTTCAGCTTGGTCTCCTTGTCCCGGAGGCGCGCGGCCTTCTCGAACTCCTGCCCCTGGACGGCGGCCTCCTTCTCCTTGCGCACCTCCTCCAGCTTATCCTCCAGCTCCTTCAGGTTGGGCGGCGCTACGAAGGTGGAGAGCCGGACCCGGGAGGCGGCCTCGTCGATCAGGTCGACGGCCTTGTCGGGCAGGAACCGGTCGGTGACGTACCGGTCGGAGAGCCGCACCGCGGCCTCGATCGCGGCATCGGTGATCTCCACCCGGTGGTGGGCCTCGTACCGGTCCCGCAGGCCCTTGAGGATCTGGATGGCGTCCTCGGGGCTCGGCTCCTCCACCATCACCGGCTGGAACCGGCGCTCCAGGGCCGCGTCCTTCTCCACGTACTTGCGGTACTCGTCGATGGTGGTGGCGCCGATGGCCTGCAGCTCGCCGCGGGCCAGGGCCGGCTTCAGGATGTTGGAGGCGTCGATCGCACCCTCCGCCGCGCCGGCGCCGATGATGGTGTGCAGCTCGTCGATGAAGAGGATGACGTTGCCGGCGTTGCGGATCTCCTCCAGCACCTTCTTGAGCCGCTCCTCAAACTCGCCCCGGTACTTGGAGCCGGCCACCAGCGAGGCCAGGTCCAGGGCGACGACCCGCTTGTCCTTCAGGATCTCCGGCACCCGGCCGTCGACGATCCGCTGGGCCAGCCCCTCGGCGATGGCGGTCTTGCCGACGCCCGGCTCGCCGATCAGCACCGGGTTGTTCTTAGTGCGTCGGGTGAGGATCTGGATGACCCGCTCGATCTCCTTCTCCCGGCCGATCACCGGGTCCAGCTTGCCGTCCCGGGCCATCTGGTTCAGGTCGCGGCCAAACTGGTCCAGCGTCGAGGTGCTGGTCTTGGGGCCCTTGACCTTGGCCGAGCCGGGCACCGAGGAGCCCGCGGGCGGATGGGGCACCCCGCCCAGCAGGTGGATCACCTGGTTGCGCACCCGCTCCAGGTCCGCCCCCAGGTTCTGCAGCACCTGGGCGGCCACCCCCTCGCCCTCCCGGATGAGGCCGAGCAGGATGTGCTCCGTGCCCACGTAGTTATGCCCCAGGAGCCGCGCCTCTTCGATGGCCAGCTCCACCATCACCTTCTTGGCCCTGGGCGTGAAGCCGATCTCACCCCGGGACGAGGCGGAGCCCTTGCCGATCATCTTCTCGACCTCGGCCCGCACCTGCTCCAGCTGGATGCCCAGCGACTGGAGCGCCTTGGCGGCGATGCCCTCGCCCTCGCGAATCAGTCCCAGGAGCAGATGCTCTGTGCCGACGTAGTCGTAATTCAAACGCCGAGCCTCATCCTGGGCCAGCACGATGACCCGCTGAGCCCGTTCCGTGTAGCGGCTGAACATGCGCGACTTACCCCCTATCCATCTGTTTATTCCGGAACCACGTGGCGAGGCATCGCCCTCGCCGCACACTTACCGATTGGGACCGCTGCGCCCTGCGGTGCGATACGGCCGGCCGGTCAGGCGGAAAGGCGCGCCCGGATCAGCGCCGCCCGCCGCACGTCCCGCTCCAGCGGGTTCAGCTCCCGCCCCGCCTGCCGCTGCAGGCACGCGGGCTGCATCGCCACGAGCAACTCGTTGAGGATGCGGTAGTCGATCTTCGGCACGACCCCCAGGGCAACGCCCAGGCGTACGTCCGAGAGCAGGCGCATCGCCTCCTCCGAGCTGATCATCCGGGCGGTGGTGAGGATGCCGTACGCCCGGGAGACCCGGTCCTCGATCTGCAGCCGCATCTCCCCGTAGAGATGGCGGCGGGCCTGCTCCTCCGTGTCGATCACGGTCCGGGCGATGGCCTCCAGGTTCGCGATGATTTCCTCCTCGGCCTTCCCGAGGGAGGTCTGGTTGGAGATCTGGAAGATCTGCCCGGCCGCCTCCGTGCCCTCGCCGTAAAGTCCCCGTACCACGAGGCCCAACTGCGAGAGGTTGTGGAAGAGCCGACCGGCCTGCTGCGTCAGCACCAGAGCCGGCAGGTGCATCATCACCGAGGCCCGGAGCCCCGTGCCTACGTTGGTCGGGCAGGCCGTGAGATAGCCCAGCTGCTCGTCAAACGCGAACTGGAGCCGCTGCTCCAGGGCGTCGTCCACCTGGGACGCCACCCGCCAGGCCTCCTGCAGCTGCAGCCCGGAGGCCAGCACCTGGATGCGCAGGTGGTCCTCCTCGTTGACCATGATGGAGATGGCCTCGTCCTCGGAAATGGCCACGGCCTTGGCCATGACCTCCTTGGACTGCTGCGGGCTGATCAGGTGCTTCTCGACCAGGATCTGCCGGTCCAGCGGCGTGGTGTCGGCCAGCCGATACAGTTCCACCCGGGACGGGAAGCCGACCAGGTTGATCTCGCGGACCCCCGCCTCCGCGGCCTGCAGAAGCCGCTCGGTGTCGGGTTCGGACATCCGCTGCGGGAAGGGCAGGTCATCCAGGTTGCGGGCCAGCCGGATCCGGGAAGAGAGCACGATGTCGGCGTGCGGTCCGGTTCCCTCCATCCAGCGGCTCTCCGCGCGGGACACCAGCTCATTCCAACCCACCGTTGTCACCCCCTGCGGCGATCTCCGCCTCCAGCGCCCGGATCTGGTCCCGGATCCGGGCGGCCTCCTCGTAGCGCTCGCCCTGCACGGCGGAGGCCAGCTGCGCCCGGAGGATCTTCAGGTCACGCCTCTTGCGGGCGAGGCCACCGGTGCGCTTGGGCACCTTCCCGCTGTGCGTGGCGGTGCCCTGGATCCGCTTGATCAGCGGCATCAGCTGCTGCTCCATCTCCTGGTAACAGCGGGGGCATCCCAGGAGTCCGCTCTGGGCGAACTGGCTGTAGGTCATGCCGCAGTGCCGGCACGTCGGCTCCGCCTTGAGCTGGGGCATGCCAGGGCCCGCCCCGGGCAGCGTCTGCCCCAGGAACGAGCTGAGCAGCTGCTGCATGGACAGGTTCGGGAACGAAAAGCTCGGGATGGCGCCCACCTCGCGGGCGCACTCCACACACAGGTGCGACTCCTGCTTCTGGCCGTTGGTGATCACCGTCTGGTGCACCGTCGCCTCACGCTGGCCGCATCGCTCGCACCGCATGGGCCAAGACCTCCTCAGAAGCGCAGAATAGCGGTGAGCATCGCCTTCAGCACGCTGGCCCGCACCTCATCCCGGTACGGCAGCTCCAGCCCCAGGACCTCGCGCCGCACGGCCGCCTCCATGATGGCCGCTTCGCGCTCGTCGATGAGCCCCTCGTCCCGCAGCCGCCCGACGATGTGAAACGCCTCGTTCTGGCTGATCGCGTCGCCGATCTGCCGCTCGATCAGGTCCTGCAGGTCCTCGGGGTTCTTGATGTTGAGTCGGATGATGCGGATATACCCCCCGCCCCCGCGCCGGCTTTCCACCAGGTAGCCGCGCTCGGGGGTGAAGCGGGTGGTCAGCACGTAGTTGATCTGCGAGGGCGCGCAGTCAAACAGGGCGGCCAGCATGGCGCGCCGCACCTCCAGGATCTCCGTCCTGCTCAGGTGCTCCTTCAGGTAGCGTTCGATCTTGTCCGCCAGGTTGGCCATCAGGCGCTCACCCCCTGACCTTGTTTGACCTTCCTGCCTTCCAATAATACCCCCCGACGGGCTGCCGGGCAAGTGCAACTCGTAACGAAATATGCGCCTCTACCGCATTTTTCCCCGCCAGGGGCCGCCGGAGACTCCCTCTGACCTTATTTGACGTTCGGAACCTCCCTGGAGAAACGGCCGGGACGCCCGTTAAATGACTTCGTAGATGAGACACTTCAGGTAGTGGCTCTCGTCGTACCCGACCACGATCGGGTGGTCGACGGCCTGTGCCCGCTCCTCGACCAGCCTGAGGCGCCGGCGGGCATCCTGGGCCGCCTCCGCCACCACGGCCTTGAACAGGTCCGGCGTCATGTGGTACGAGCAGGAGCAGGTGACGAGGAACCCGCCCTCGGTCAGCATACGGAGGGCGCGCAGGTTGATCTCCTTGTATCCCCGCGCCGCGCCTTCCAGTGCTGCCTTGTTCTTGGCGAAGGCGGGCGGATCCAGCACGATGACGTCGAACCGTTCCCTCTGCGCCTCCATCTGTCGCAGAATGTCGAAGGCGTTGCCCACCTGGAACCGGATCCGGTCGCGCAGGCCGTTGCGCGCGGCGTTCTCCTCCGCGGCGGCGATCGCCTCCGCGGAGGCGTCCACCGCGACGACCTCCCTGGCGCCGGCTGCGGCCGCGTTGAGCGCAAAGCCGCCCACGTTGCAGAAGCAGTCCAGCACGCGCCCGCCCGCCGCGTAGCGGCGCACGGCGTGGCGGTTCTCCCGCTGGTCCAGGTAGTACCCGGTCTTCTGGCCCTCGGCCACGTCCACCGCGATCTCCAGCCCGTTTTCGACAATCGTGATCCGCGGGTCGAACTCGCCCCGCAGGAAGCCCTTACGCTCCTCCAACCCCTCCAGACGGCGCACCGGCACGTCGTTCCGCTCGTAGATGCCCCGCGGCCGCAGCAGGTCGACAAGGATATCGACAATATCCGGCAGCCATTTGTCGATGCCGAGCGCGAGGGTCTGCACCACCAGGATGTCGCCGAACTTGTCCACGATCAATCCGGGCAGGAAGTCCGCCTCGCCGAAGACCACCCGGCAGGCCCCCGTGTCCGGAAGCAGCTTCTGCCGGTACGCCCAGGCCCGTTCGAGGCGGCGCCGGAAGAACTCCCGGTCGACGGGCTCATCGTGGGCCGTCAGCATGCGGACGAGGATCTGCGACGCGGGGTTGATGTACCCCTTGCCCAGCAGCCGGCCCCGGAAGTCCACCACGGTCACCACGTCCCCGGGAGCGAACTCGCCCCGGATCTCCTCCACCTCGCCCTGAAAAATCCACGGATGACCCGCCTGGACCCGCCGGTGGCGGCCCCGGGCCAACTGCACAACCGCCATGGACACATCTCCCTCCACAGACAGATTCGGCACCAGCGCAACGTTAGCCTGCCCCCGACACCGGCGCGTCATGGAAGCCAACGCAGCCGGGCATCCTACCCGGCGAGGAGGGGATGCACGTTGGGGCGCAGCCGTGAACCCGGGAGCGTCAGCACGTCGGTGACCGGCGCCCACGCGACCGGCCACCACCTGAACGAGGCGGCCGAGCTGGGCGAACCGGCCCGGGACGTCCCGCTGGAAGGGCTCGTCTGGATCGAAAAGGAGGACCAGGCCAAGCAGGGCATGGCCCGCAAGGGGGACATGCGGAACGCCGCTGCTGCGCCTGACCGGCCGCACCCCGCCGGGAGACCCGACCAGAGTGGCCGGCAGTCCCACTAGCCGCGGGCGGGGGCGGAGGCGGCACTGGCCCGCCTCCGCCCTTGCCGTCGCGCTCGCGGCGTTCCTCACCGTCCCGTGCACGGCTGTTTCCCGGGCATCCCCTGCGACGGACGCAGCGCCCACCTCCCTGACGGTGCCGGCGGGTAAGGAAGCCGGTCCCCCGGCAGCGGTCCGGGCGATGTCAGCTGCCCAGGGGGAGGGCCTGCCGATCCCCGGGGACTGGATCCCTCCCCTCCCCGCCGTCGCCGGCTTCCGGCTGGTTCTCTCGCCCCCGGCCGGCCCCGGGGGCGCGCCGCAGCCGCTGTACGCCACGCACCCCGATCACCGCCCGGTGATCGCCCTGGTCCTGGACCGGCTGGTCGGATCGCGCCTGACGGCCGGCCCGGCGGAACCGTCCGCCGCAGGCGGCGTGCTGCACGTGGCTCTGCGGCGGGGCGGGCACCTGGCGGTCGAGCCCGCCGGGGAATGCCCCGATGCCGCGGCCCCCGGGGAGCGAGGGTACGTCTGCCCCCCGTCGCCGAGCGATGTGGTCCTGCGGCTGAGCGACGGCCGGGCGGTGCGCGTGCGCAACCCGTGGATGGCCGGGTGGCTCCAGGAGGGGTGGCGCGCCCACCTTCCCGTGGGCGCACCGCAGCTCCTCGACCGTGACGCGGCGATCGCCCTGGCGAGAGAACAAAGCGGCCTGCCGGCGTGGCAGGCGCGCTTCGTCGATGCGTATCCCGTTGAGCGGTCCGGCGGGACCGAGGTGAGGCCGGCGTGGCTGCTGGAAGCCGAGCTGCCGGCCGGGCAGCGGATCCGGCTGGTCCTCGACGCGCAGACCGGGGAGGTGCTGCGGCTGGTCCAGCTGGAGGCGCTGCCGTAGCGGGCCCGAGCCCGTCTACTCGGACTCCTCCTTGCGGCTGGCCTGGGCGGCATCGATGACCGCCTTGGCCACCTGGGCCGGGGCCTCCTCGTAGTGGTCGAACTCCATGGTGAACTGGCCGCGGCCCTGGGTCATCGACCGGAGGTCGATGGCGTACCGGTGCATCTCGGCGAGCGGGACCATCGCTTTGATGATCTGCTTGCCGTCGCCGGTGGGCTCCATGCCTGCGATGCGGCCGCGCTTCTTGTTCAGGTCGCCCATGATGTCGCCCATGTAGGACTCGGGCACGACAACCTCCAGCCGCATGATCGGCTCCAGCAGGATCGGCTTCGCGTTCATGAACGCCTGCCGGAACGCGTTGCGGGCGGCGATCTTGAAGGCCATTTCGGAGGAGTCGACCTCATGGTAGGAGCCGTCCAGCAGGGTGCAGCGGACGCCCGTCACCGGGTAGCCGGCCAGGACGCCCTCGGCCATGGTCTCCTGCACGCCCTTGTCGACGGCCGGACGGAAGTTGAGCGGGATCGCGCCGGCGAAGATCTTGTCGACGAACTCGTACTCGCCTTCGGGCAGCGGCTCGATCTCGATCTTGCAATGGCCGTACTGGCCGCGGCCGCCGGTCTGCTTCTTGTGCTTGTACTCGCCCTGCGCCCTGCCGCGGATGGTCTCCTTGTACGCGACCTTCGGCTCGCTCAGGACGGCCTCCACACCGAACTTCCGCTTCAGCCGCTCGATCATGACGTCCACGTGAGTCTCGCCGAGGCCGGAGAGGATCGTCTCGTGGGTGACCGGGTCACGCCGCACCGTGAAGGTCGCGTCCTCCTCGGCCAGCCGCTGCAGACCGGAGCCGATCTTCTCCTCGTCGCCCTTGGACTTCGGGCTCACCGCAACGGAGTAGACCGGGGCGGGGAAGTCAACGGGCTCCAGGACCAGCGGATTCGCCTCTTCGCCCAGGCTGTCGTTGGTCTGGGTGACGGCCAGCTTCGCGACGGCGATGATGTCGCCCGGGCCGGCCTCGGTGACCGGCTCCTGCCCCTTCCCCTTGGGGATGAAGATGTTGCCGATGCGCTCGCTTCGGCCCCGCGTCACGTTGTACACCGTCTGGTCGCTGGTGATCTTGCCGTTGAAGACCCGCATGACCGTCATGCGGCCGACGAACGGGTCCGCGGTGGTCTTGAACACCAGTGCGCTGAAGGGCTGGTTCTCGCCGATGGGCCGGCTGACGGGCTCGCCGTCAGGCGTCTGGCCGACCAGGTCGCCCCGGTCTGCCGGAGACGGCCCGTAGGCGACGATGGCGTCCATCAGGGCGCTGACGCCGATGTTCCTGGCCGCGGCCGCGACGAAGACCGGGACGATGTCGCCCTTCACCACGCCCAGCCGCAGGCCCCGCTCCAGCTCCTCCTGGGTGAGCTCGCCCTCCTCGAGGAACTTCATGGTGAGCTCATCGTCGGCTTCGGCCGCCAGTTCCATCAGCTTCTCGCGGATCTCCGCGACCTGCCCCTCGAACTCGGCGGGCACCGCTTCTTCCTTCACCTGCTTGCCGGAGAACGTGTAGGCCTTCTGCCTGACCACGTCGACGACGCCGGAGAAGCTGGCCTCGGCGCCGATGGGCAGGTGCAGCGCCACGACGCCCCGCCCCCAGGCCTCCTCCAACGCGCTCAGGGTCTTGCGGAAGTTGGCGTTCTCCCGGTCCATCTTGTTGATCACGATCATCCGGGAGACCCCGGCCTTCCGGGCGTGCTCGTAGGTCAGCTCCGCGCCGACCTCGATGCCGGCCACCGCGTCCACCACCAGAACAGCCGTCTCCACAACCCGCAGCGCCGCCTTGACCTCGCCGACAAAATCAAAATACCCGGGAGTATCCAGCAGGTTGAACTTGTGGCCCTTCCACTCCAGCGGCGCAATGCCCATGGAGATGGAGACCTTCCGCCGGATCTCCTCGGGATCGTAGTCCATCACCGTATTGCCCTCGTCGACGCGCCCAAGCCGATCCGTTGCCCCGGCCGTGAACAGCATGGCCTCAGCCAGGGAGGTCTTCCCGGCGCCGCCGTGGGCAATGAGGGCAACGTTCCGCACCTTCTCGACAGCAAATCGTCTCAAGTCCATCTCCTCCTCAACGGTTGATGGAACTGCGCTCAGCCGAGGGGCCCCCAGGCAAAACGGTTCGGACTTGCAGGCGGCGACGCAGGGGCGACAGGCGCACCGCGGGCGGTGCGCTTCCCGATGGCTGGGCGCCAGGCAAACCGCGTGATCACGGAAACCGAGCCCGGTAGACTTGCAACTTCGACCTGTCCGAAGGTGTCTCCTTCTCGCCGGATCAATCTTGTCCGAAAGCGCTAGGCGTCCCTCCTAGATACTGTGCCACCGCCTTTCCAGCCATACGCATGTCCCCCACTTTCGCCCTCGGGTAAGGGCCCGGTCAGGCGGAGACCGCGCCGGAGAGCACCAGTGCGACCAGGTCCGAGGGCCGCTCCAGCCAGAAGTCCGGTTCGCCGGCCGCCAGCGCAGCCCGGTCCAGGGCCCAGCCGACGGCGGCCGTCCGGCAGCCGGCCGCCCGGCCGCACCGCAGATCCAGCGGCGAATCGCCCACCATGAGCACCCGGGGCCCCGGCTGGACCCCCAGCAGCTCCAGGGCAAGCAGGGCGGGATCCGGCTCGGGCTTGTGCCGCTCGGTCTGGTCCTCGCCCACCACCACCGGAAAATGCGCCTCCAGCCCGCATACGGAGAGGCCGCGCCGGGCCAGGGGCGTGTACTTGGAGGTCACGACGCCCAGGCGCACGCCCGCCTGCCGCAGCGCGGCCACGGCATCGTTCACGCCGGGGAAGCGGCGGACCAGCCGGTCGTGGACGCTGAGGTTGTACTCGCGGTAGGCCTCGGTCAGCTCATCGGCCCGGTCGGGGGCGAACCGGGTCATCGTCGTGCGCAGCGGCTCCCCGAAGAACCGGTAGATCTCCTCCGGCGCCACCTCCAGGCCGAGCCGGGTCCGGAACACGTGTTGGAACGAAGTCACGATCAGGCGGTTCGTGTCGATCAAGGTACCATCGAGGTCGAACAGGACGGCGTCAAAATGCGACAAATCGGTCACCCTCCTGTAAACGGGATTCGACCCGACGTCGAACCTTACCTGCGCACGGTCGACAATGGCAACGGGAGCCCTCGACACCGAGGGCTCCCCCAAAACGTCCATATTCTACATTCTTCCCTCTGCGACGGCGATCGGGTGCTGCTCGTCCGGCGCCAGGACGATGATCGCGCCCTTGGCGCAGACCTCCTCGCACTCCTTGCACCCGACGCACGCGTTGGGCCTGACCAGCACGGCCGTCCCGAAGAACGGGCCGTCCCCAGCCAGCTCCAGGCAGTCGAACGGGCAGATGTCCACGCAGAAGTCGCAACCGGAGCAGGACACGGGGTCGATGACCGGCTTCGGCCAGTCCGAGCGCTTGGGGATGCGCGGCTTGTAGACGCCGAACTCGTCCGCGATCGCCAGCACCGGGCAGCTGCGCACGCAGGCGTCGCAGTCGATGCAGAGCTTCGGGTCGATGTAGTGCAGCTGCTTCCGCTCGCCGCTGATCGCCTCGGTCGGGCAGACGGACACGCAGGCGGTGCAGCCGATGCACTTCTCGTCGATATAGTGCGGCACGGTTCTCCCTCCTTTGGGGGCCACTAGCTCAAGTTTCACGCGAACAACTCGACATTCGTGGTGTTAAAAGGGCGTAT